>ERZ809224.330-NODE-330-length-48120-cov-5.913783_pt1 | contig 48120 bp, 40 predicted proteins | sample MGYA00520513_ERZ809224 | MGnify/ENA primary metagenome ERZ809224 (study PRJEB31576, sample SAMEA3212658) | Homo sapiens | biome: human-gut; feature: human gut; material: fecal | place: Sweden | collected 2012 ... | reverse complement strand
TTTCCTTACGATATGTTACACTAACGGAACTACGTTCCTTCGTGTAACAGGTTCCAGGCCTTACGGCCTGTCACTAACATATCGTATGAAACCAAATACTTCGCTGTGCTGCGTGCTTGGTTTCCTTACGATATGTTACATTATACAATATCCTCTTTTGGGGAGGCTATAGTTTTTTTAGAAAAGATTCATAATTGTGGCGTTTTTTTCACAATCTATGTATTGATTTCTTTTGAAACTGTACTTATAATGGGATAAGTTGGCATGATTGCGCATTTAAGCATCAGGTTGCATATGAGGAGGAAAATAATGAACAATAATCAAATACAGGGAAATGACCCCGGGGGCGGACAGAAGGGACCGCAGAGGCCGGATAATCAGAAAAGACCTAATGATGATAAAAAAAATAATGGTAAGATGCCCAACAGCGGCAAAAGTATTATGGTTTTTCTGATCGTCACACTTCTTGTGCTTATTATAATGAACTTTGTTACCAGCGCGATGAAGAGTTCGACAGAAAAGGAAGTCACCTACAATCAGTTTATGAACATGGTTGCCCGCGGTGAGGTTGAGTCTGTCGAGATCGGGACAAACAGGATCAATATCAAACTGAAAAATCAGCCTATTCCGGGTGTGACTATCACCTGCTATACAGGTATTATGGACGACCCAAATCTGACAGACCGTCTGCTGCAGGCCGGTGTGCAGTGTACGAAAAAGGTTCCGGACACTACTTCCATGCTGGTCGCAGATCTTCTGGGCTCTGTCGTGCCGTTTGTACTGATTGGCGTACTTTTTTATTACATTATGCGCAAGATGAGTCAGGGCGGCGGAGTCATGGGCGTAGGAAAGAGCAAGGCGAAGGTTTACGGGCAGAAGGAGACAGGTATCACTTTTAAGGATGTCGCAGGTCAGGATGAGGCTAAGGAATCTCTGCAGGAGGTTGTAGGATTTCTGGAAAATCCGCAGAAATACGTTAAAATCGGAGCCAAGCTCCCCAAAGGCGCACTTCTTGTGGGACCTCCGGGTACCGGAAAAACATTGCTGGCCAAAGCTGTTGCGGGAGAAGCACATGCACCATTTTTTTCTATTTCCGGTTCTGATTTTGTGGAAATGTTTGTAGGTGTGGGTGCGTCCCGTGTACGTGATCTGTTTGAGGAAGCGAAGCGCAATGCACCGTGCATTATTTTTATTGATGAGATTGATGCGATCGGAAAGAGCCGTGACAGCCGTTACGGCGGAGGAAATGACGAGCGTGAGCAGACGCTGAATCAGCTTCTGGCGGAGATGGATGGTTTTGATTCATCCAAGGGTGTGCTGGTGCTGGCGGCGACAAACCGGCCGGAAGTGCTGGATTCTGCGCTTCTGCGCCCGGGCCGTTTTGACAGGCGCGTTATTGTGGACAGGCCGGATTTGAAGGGACGGGAGGATATTCTTCGTGTACATGCACAGAATGTAAATCTGGATGAGACAGTGGATTTTAAAGAGATCGCACTGGCGACATCAGGAGCTGTAGGCTCCGACCTTGCAAACATGGTCAATGAAGCGGCTATTCTTGCTGTTAAGAAAGGAAGAACTGCCGTATCCCAGGCCGATTTGTTTGAGTCTGTGGAAGTAGTACTGATGGGTAAGGAAAAGAAAAATAAGATTTTAAGTAAAAAAGAGCGGAGTATTGTGTCCTATCACGAGGTTGGACACGCACTTGTCAGTGCGCTTCAGAAGGACTCTGAGCCGGTGCAGAAGATTACCATAGTGCCGCGTACTATGGGAGCGCTTGGCTATGTTATGAATGTTCCGGAGGAGGAGAAATGCCTGAAGTCCAAGGATGAGCTGTGGGCTGAACTTGTCGAGTTTGTGGGCGGACGTGCAGCGGAGGAGATTGTGTTTGATTCCGTGACTACGGGTGCGTCAAACGATATTGAGCAGGCTACAAGGATTGCCCGTGCTATGATCACAAGATATGGTATGTCAGAGAAATTTGGTATGATAGGTCTTGAAACTGCTGCAAATCAGTATCTGGATAATCAAACAGTTCTTGAGTGCAGTGAAGTGACCAGGGCAGAGGTTGACAAGGAGGTTATGGATCTTCTGAAGAAGGCTTATGAGGAGGCAAAACGTCTGCTGACAGAGAACAGGAAGGCTTTGGATAAGATTGCAGCATTCCTGATTGAAAAAGAATCCATCACAGGAAAAGAATTTATGGAGATTTTCCATAGAATCCGGGATGAGGAAAATGGCACAATACCTGCAGAAGAGACAGCAGTGCCGGCACAGCCGTAAAGAAGTAAATAAACAATAGAAAGCACGCTCTGCGAACTTTTTATTCCCGCGGGCAACGAGCCAGGCAGCCGCACTTGCGACGCAAAGCTAGTCCTTTAGGGTGCGGATATTTGGCGGTGTTGTGTGCCAGTGGCACACGTTTAGCACCGACCGGAGTGGAACGCAGACCTGCCGCGAGGGTCAAATACCCTGCTGCTCTGCAGTGCTGTAAGTTTGAGACCCCGTTGCAGCGGGGTCTTTGATTGTTATGAATAACATCAGCAAAAAGTGCGGTGTCATCCGTGCCTGGCTCAATATTCGCGGGAATAAAGGGAGGGATATCGAATGTTTGATATTCAGGAGGAACTGAAAAAGCTTCCGGCTAAGCCGGGAGTTTATATCATGCATGATGAACGGGATGCGATCATTTATGTGGGTAAGGCCGTCAGCCTGAAAAACAGAGTGCGCCAGTATTTTCAGAGCAGTCGGAGTAAGGGCGCCAAAATCGAGCAGATGGTAACAAGGATTGCCAGATTTGAGTATATTGTGACGGATTCTGAGCTGGAGGCGCTGGTGCTGGAATGTAACCTGATAAAGGAGCACCGTCCCAAATACAATACCATGCTGAAGGATGATAAGACTTATCCCTTTATCAAGGTTACTACATCAGAAAACTATCCGAGAATCCTGTTTTGCAGAAGCATGAAGAAGGATAAGAATAAGTATTACGGTCCCTATACGAGTGCAGGAGCTGTCAAGGATACTATTGAGCTGATACGGAAAATTTATAAAATACGCACCTGCAATCGCAGACTTCCGCAGGATATCGGGAAAGAACGCCCCTGTCTCAATTATCATATTAAACAGTGCAATGCACCATGTCAGGGGTATATTAGTCAGGAGGAATACAGAGAATCCCTGAATGGCGCTTTGGATTTTCTGAACGGTAACTATGGGCCGATTCTTAAAATGCTGGAACAGAGAATGCTGGAAGCTTCTGAGCATATGGATTTTGAGGAAGCAATTGTGCAGCGTGATTTGCTGAACAGTGTGCGTCAGATCGCACAGAAACAGAAAATTACCAGCAGCGACGGGGAAGACAAGGATATCATTGCTGTGAAGACTGAGGAGACGGACGCAGTGGCACAGGTATTTTTCATACGCCAGGGACGGCTGATTGGGAGAGATCATTTCTTTTTGCGCGTGGCGCCTCACGATACGGAGAGTGTGATTTTGTCCAGTTTTCTTAAGCAGTTTTATTCCGGTACACCGTTTATACCAAAAGAAATTATGATACCGCGGGAAATTGAGGATTTGGCGGTAATGGAGGAGTGGCTTGGCAGCCGAAAGGGGCAGCGGGTTTATATTCGTGTGCCGAAAAAAGGGACAAAGGAAAAGCTGGTGGAGCTTGCAGCTCAAAATGCGGAGATTGTACTGAGGCAGGATAAGGAGCGCATCAAACGCGAGGAAGGACGCACGATCGGCGCAATGAAAGAGATCGCTGGCTGGCTGAATCTGGAGAATCTGGTTCGCGTGGAAGCATATGATATCTCTAATATCAGCGGCTTTGAGTCTGTGGGTTCTATGGCAGTCTATGAGCGTGGGAAACCCAAGCGCAGTGATTACCGGAAATTTCGTATCCGGACGGTGCAGGGACCGAATGATTACGCCAGCATGGAGGAAGTGCTTACCAGGCGGTTTACGCACGAGGTAGAGGAAGAAAAGAAGGAATTTGACAGTTTTGGAAAGCTGCCCGATTTGATTATGATGGACGGAGGAAGAGGGCAGGTAAATATTGCACTTTCCGTGCTGGAAAAACTGAATCTTGAAATTCCGGTGTGCGGTATGGTGAAGGATGACAGGCACAGAACGCGGGGACTGTATTTTAATAATGTGGAAATTCCAATATCGCGCGATTCAGAAGGCTTTAAGCTGATTACACGCATTCAGGATGAGGCTCACCGGTTTGCCATAGAGTATCATCGATCGCTGCGCAGTAAGGAACAGGTACATTCGATACTGGACGACATTGAGGGCATCGGACCTGCCAGAAGAAAGGCTCTGATGCGCAGATTTTTATCAATGGAGGCCATACGGCAGGCAAGTGTGGAGGAGCTGGCGGCGGCGCCGTCCATGACTATTGTGAGCGCCCAAAAAGTATATGATTTCTTTCACAATGAATCCGGTGATCCGGTTTAAAGTAATGCTTTTCCTTGTATGCTCCATCCAAATGTGATAAAATAACAGCATGACAGACGGCAATTGTGTAGAAGTTGAACAGTTGACGAAATTCAGAAGAAAGGAAGAAAGAGATGAGCAGTAGTGTAGCATTGACGAAGATTGTGGAAAACATGAATCTCAAGAATCTCACACCGGATGTAGATATCGCTTCTATTGAAGTCACAGTTCCGGAAATCAATCGTCCGGCGCTGCAGTTTACCGGATATTTTGAACATTTTGCTGCAGAACGCGTGCAGATCGTCGGATATGTAGAGTTTACTTATCTGGAACATATGACCAGAGAAGAGAGAGTCCATACTTATGAGCAGTTTCTTTCACACAAGATTCCGTGCATCATTTTTACATCCAGAACCAATCCGGACGAGGATATTCTGAGCATTGCTACAAAGCAGGGAATACCCGTATTTTCCACAGATAAAAACACTTCGCCGTTTATGGCGGAAATTATCCGCTGGCTGAATGTGGAGCTGGCGCCGTGCATTTCCATTCATGGTGTCCTGGTGGATGTATACGGTGAAGGTGTCCTGATCATGGGTGAGAGCGGTATCGGAAAGAGCGAGGCAGCCTTGGAGCTGATTAAGCGCGGGCACCGTCTGGTTTCCGATGACGTGGTGGAAATCCGTAAGGTCAGTGATGCAAGTCTGGTGGGAAGTGCGCCGGATATCACACGTCATTTTATTGAGCTGAGAGGTATCGGTATCATTGATGCAAAGACATTGTTTGGTGTTGAGAGCGTGAAAAATACTCAGACGATTGATCTGGTGATTAAGCTTGAGGAATGGGATAAGGATAAGGAGTACGACAGACTGGGACTTCAGGAGGAATATACGGAGTTTCTCGGCAATCGTGTGGTATGTCATTCGATTCCGATCCGTCCTGGCCGAAGCCTGGCGGTTATTGTGGAATCTGCGGCTGTCAACCACAGACAGAAAAAAATGGGCTATAATGCAGCTCAGGAACTTTACAACCGTGTACAAAATTCATTGACAAAAAAGAAGGGATGAGCAGATGAAAAAATATTGTTTTGGAATTGATATAGGAGGAACAACTGTTAAATGCGGGCTTTTCAATATAGATGGAGAAGTTCTTGATAAATGGGAAATTAAGACAAGAACTGAGAACAATGGTGTGAATATTGTGCCGGATGTGGCAGAGGCGATAAAAAACAAAATTGCAGAAAAAGGACTTGCACTGGATGAAATTGTCGGAGCGGGCGTCGGAGTTCCGGGTCCGGTAGATGAGAATGGCAATGTGCCGTTTGCAGTTAATCTGCACTGGGGATTTGTACCGCTTTCCAGGGAGCTTTCTGAACTGACAGGGCTTGAGGTAAAGGTTGGAAATGATGCAAATGTGGCTGCTCTCGGTGAGATGTGGCGCGGCGGAGCTGCAGGATATCATAATGTCATTATGATAACGCTGGGTACCGGAGTAGGCGGCGGTATCATTATCAACGGACAGATTGTAACGGGAAGCAATGGAGCAGGCGGAGAGATCGGCCATATTCATGTGGATGATGCCATTGAGGAGACCTGCAACTGTGGAAACAAGGGATGTCTGGAGCAGGTGACATCTGCTACTGGTATCGTGTATCTTGCAAACAAAAAACTGGCTTCCACCGATACACCGTCTGTGCTGCGCGGGGAAGAGGTAAGCGCTAAGACTGTATTTGATGCCGTAAAAGCAGGGGATGCCCTTGCACAGGAGGTTGCGGAAGAGTTTGGAAGATATCTTGGGTTTGCATGTGCAAATATTGCAGGCATAGTAGATCCTCAGGTATTTGTTATCGGCGGGGGCGTGTCCAAGGCAGGTCCGGTTTTATTCGATTATATTACGAAATATTACGAAAAATATGCGTTCAGTGCATGTAAGAATGCGAAATTTGCACTGGCAACACTTGGAAATGATGCCGGCATCTTCGGTGCGGCAAGGCTTGTACTGTAAAAATAGATTGCCATAAATCAGACAAAGCGCGCTGCGCGAACTTTCTATTGTCATGAATTAAAAAACTGCCGCGGATTTTTGATCCTGCGGCAGTTTTTTATAGCTGCCAAGCATCCAAAGGAAGCTGCCGGTGGCAGGTTCTGTAGGTATACGAGGCCACGCTTTATAATGTTCCGACTGTCCTGATTTCCTGTAAGTCTGCTATGGAATTACAGTAAGAGAATCTTTCTTTTCGTCCTTGGAATCATCCTGTTCCTTGTTGTCATCCTTTTTCTCGTCCTTTTTCTCACTGTCTTTATCCATATCGATGGGGTCCTTGTCCGGATTCAGGATATCCTTGATTTTGTCAATAACTGTATGTCCTTTGCAGGTAGCTGTAGGCGGAGCGTACTGAGAATCATCTGTCGTCCCCTCGCTTCCTTCCGGTCGCTTCACAAATACTTTTGTAACTGCATTGCAACTGGCAGTTGCGAGCAGTTTGGTCTCAGAGCAGATTTTAACTGCTGTATGGGTATCGCAGCTTTTGGTGGGCGCCGTTCCCTTTTCAAAATATTCCGTGTAGGCCATAGATCCTCTCGGATCTGCAGTGCAGACGCCATTTACAGCTAACAGTCCTGATTTTTTGCAGACGTAAGCCGTTTCGATGCTGTCGGGCTGTTCAAATTGTTTAACAGCCAGTCCCTGATGTACACGCTCCATAATAGAACTCCAGAGCTTTTTGTGATAGGTGTGGTAAATATCACCGTCAGGGAGGATGTCGTGGTTGTCGTAACCGCCCCACACAGAGCAAGTATAGTAAGGGGTGTATCCTGCAAACCAGATATCACGGCTGTCTGAAGTGGTACCTGTTTTACCGGCCAGAGGCATATCTCCCAGAGAAATATCAGAAGCAGTTCCACCGGGTTTTACTACATCTGTCATGGCCTGTGTCAGCAGAAAGGCAGTGCTGTCTTTAAGAACAGTTTTACTCACCGGAGTGTTGTCTATGATCACATTTCCCTGTGAATCCTCGATTTTGGAATAGAATTTTGCGTCATTATACTGTCCGCCGTTGGCGATAGTGGCGTAAGCATTGCAAAGCTCTACATTTACGACACCGTCGGTGATTCCGCCCAGAGCCAGAGGCTGTCTGACATCGAGAGATTCATCGTCATACAGAGTAGAAATTCCGAATTTTTCGGAATAGTCAAAACCAAGTCTCGGAGTGATTTCCGTGAGGCATTTTACCGCAACTACATTGACAGAACCTGCGATAGCTTCACGAATCGTGGTAAGCCCTGTGTAGGCATCCTTGCCTGCCCAGTTGTTGACAGGAACGCCGTTTGTATAGGTATAGGGGGCATTGTCAAATACAGTCGCAAGGGTCATGCCCTCTTCATCCAAAGCCGGTGCATAGGTACTGATAATTTTAAAGGTAGAGCCAGGCTGCCTTCTGGTTTCCGTTGCACGGTTCAGAGTGAGACTTGCTTCCTTTTTACCGCGGCCGCCCACGATGGCTTTGACATATCCGGTTTCGTTGTCAATGATGACAACGGAAGCCTGCGGCTGAGGAACAAGGGAAACACGTTCACCGAGAATCGTATCGCCTTTCTTCAGCATGGCATTTTTATAGGTTTCGGCAGCTTCTTTGGCGGCAGCTTCATCATCGAACATCATATTAAAGGAGCTGTCTTTTTCCTGAAACCAGGAGCGCATCATTTCACTGCTGTAGTTGATAATTTCATCGTCTGCTTTCTGAATACTCAGAGCGTAATCCAGACCGATTTTGGTCACAGACGGATAATTGGACGGATCTGCAAATTCTTCATCACAAATTTGCTGAATAGATTCATCCTGATTGGAATAAATTTTCAGACCGCTGCTGTAAACCAGCTTGTAAGCCTGCTGTCTTGTGTAGCCTTTTATTTCCACCAAATCATCCATAACCTGCTGAATCAGTGCGTCGGTATAATAGCTGTAAATTGAAGTATCCTCCGTCTCCTGGGCTGTTTTCTGGATACGTGAATACACATCGTCCGCAAGCGCCGTGTCCATCTGTGCCTGAGAAATATATCCCTGTTCTACCATTTTCGTGAGGATTATTTTTCGGCGTTCCGCATTTTCATCAGGATTCAAAATCGGATTAAAGAGAGTTGGATTTTGAGTGATGCCTGCAATTACAGTGGATTCGGACAGATTAAGCTCGGACACATCTTTGTTGAAATAACGTTTTGATGCTGCCTGCACGCCGTAGGAACTTGCACCAAGGTTGATTGTGTTCAGATAATCCTCAAGAATCTGTTCTTTTGACATTTTCTTTTCAAGCTCCAGCGCCAGATACTGCTCCTGAAATTTTCTGCGGAATTTTTGGATCAGCGAGGTCTGAGTTACCCAGTCTGTAAAAACATTATTTTTGATTAACTGCTGTGTGATAGTGCTGGCTCCTTCAGAAAAACTGCCGCTGGTAAGACCGATGATACCGGCGCGAATGATGCCGCGGATATCGATGCCGTTGTGCTCGTAAAAACGCTCATCCTCTACGGCTACCACAGCGTGCTGCAAATCCAGCGGTATCTGGTCAAGCTTGACGAGAATACGGTTTGAAGTGGGTTCTGCAAGCTTTTGAACCGGCTCGTTATCCGTATTGTAAATATAGGTGGCCGATTCTGAAGGCGCTACGGAAAGCGCGTCAATATTTGGCGCACTGGCGATCAGACCTTTAATCATGCCGAAACCTGCCGCACCGCCCGCCACAACAATGAACAGCAGACTTACGAGGAGGACTTTCAGAAAAATAAAGCTGACTCTCTTAAATATCCGGGTACCGGTAGGTACCGTTTTCTTTTTTGCAATATGGTTTTTGTCAAAATTCATATTTTTACCTCTTATTGGAGGGCAGCATCTCAAAATCAGGCTCATCTGACGCGGATGGCTGCCGCAAGTCATCTGTCTATTCGCTTATGTATGCATGATATCACAGAAAACTGCGGAAATAAAGGGTAAAACCCGATTTCGCGTTGCTTCTTTTTGCATGTTCTGATAAGATAACGGGGAAAAGCTGATACATAAAAAAGTATGCACATAATTTATTAAGATTAATCGGGGGAATTTTTTATGAAAGAATATAAAATCGTTTACCGCGGAGGTGAGGGCGAGATTGTGGAGAAAAAGTCCAGATTTATTGCGACGGTGCGCCCTGTGGAATCCGAAGAGGAGGCATCGGCTTTCATTGCAGAGATGAAAAAAAAGTATTGGAATGCCACGCATAACTGTTCTGCATTTGTGGTGGGTGAGCATAATGAAATACAGAGGAGCAACGATGACGGGGAGCCTTCCGGGACGGCAGGTCATCCGATGCTGGATGTTTTGCTGGGTGAGGGTATCCACAACGCAGCAGTGGTGGTGACACGTTATTTTGGCGGTACGCTGCTGGGTACGGGCGGACTGGTGCGCGCTTATTCGAAATCTGTTCAGGCCGGACTTGCAGGCTGCACAGTGCTGGAGAAAAAGAAAGGATTTCTGGTTTGTATGGAGACAGATTATTCAGGAATCGGGAAAATACAGTACATATTAGGGCAGAAAGGGCTTCTCGTGACAAACTCTGAATATACGGATAAGGTGACGGTGGAGACTCTTGTACCGGAAGCAGAGCTTAAAGCTTTGAAGGAAGACATTACGGAAGGGACGAATGGCCGGACACGTTATCTGGATGAAAAGCAGGTCTTTTACGCATTTGACGGAAAAGAGCCTGTGATTTTCTAAGACTGAGTTATTGTTTGCATCTGCGGCGCTTACAGTAACTCCTGGTTACTGTGAACGGAGTGAACAGCAGCGACTCCTGGTGTGAACAGTACAAGATACTTGCAATTTGTACGCTTTCGACGTAAAATGTATGGTAACTATTCGGAGGATAATTTATGATTGACAGATGTAATGCTCCAGTTGGAGTTTTTGATTCCGGTGTCGGCGGTCTCACGGTAGCTAGAGAGATCATGCGCAATCTGCCGGAGGAAAATATTGTTTATTTTGGGGATACCGCGAGAGTTCCCTACGGAAGCAAATCTAAAAATACGATTCTGCGCTATTCCAGACAGATTATCCGTTTTCTGCGGACGCAGAATGTAAAAGCAATCGTGATTGCCTGCAACACTGCAAGTGCTTATGCACTGGAAGAGGTGGAAAAAGAACTGGATATTCCTATCATCGGTGTTGTAAAGCCGGGCGCTAAAGTAGCCTGCGAGGTTACGCGAAATAAGAAAATCGGTGTCATTGCAACAGAGGCCACCATTCACTCAGGGATTTATTCGACTTTTATCAAAAAACAGGATCCGCAAATACAGGTGATGGGAAAAGCATGTCCGCTGTTTGTGCCTCTTGTGGAAGAAAACTGGCTGAAGGATTCTGTTACTTATGAAGTGGCGGGCAGATATCTGAGGGAGCTGATGGATAAGGATATTGACACACTGATCCTTGGCTGTACGCACTATCCGCTGCTTCGTTCTACCTTGAGAGAGATAGTGGGAGAGAAGGTGACACTGGTAAATCCGGCCTATGAGACGGCCAGAGAATTGAAACAGCTTCTCAAAGAGAGAAATCTTTCCAACAGACAGGACATTAAAGAAAGCCGGAGATATCAGTTTTATGTCAGTGATCTTGCGGATAAATTCCGGAGCTTTGCAAACTGTATTTTGCCGTTTGATGTGAACACGACAAAACAGATCAGTATAGAGGAGTATTAGATGACAAAGGATATTTTACTTCGAATCAGCGGCGTACAGTTTCCTGACGGGGAGGTAAACGCGGAGGAGGAGGCACTGGAAATTATTACTTCCGGCAGCTATTATGAAAAGAACGGACATCGTTATATCAGATACGATGAGGTGCTGGAGGAGGCGGGGGGCGTGGTGCGCAATCTGCTTAAAATAAACGATGACAGCATGGAGCTGACCCGACGGGGAGCCGCCAATGTGCATATGGTATTTGAAAAGGATAAGAAAAATGAGTCTTATTATGATACACCTTTTGGAAATCTTCTGGTGGGTGTGTCGGCGACCTGTGTAGATATTCGTGAAAATGAGGACAGTCTGGATGTGAAAGTGAAATATGCGCTGGAAATCAATTACGAATTTATGACGGACTGTACGATCAGTATAAGCGCACATTCAAAGTAAGACAGGATGAGCTTTGAGAGGTTTTCGCGTATACTGCAGCATAAAAATCTCCGGGGGCGTAAGGCCTGTCCGGAGATTTAATATTCATGGCATATTTGTGACAATAAAAAGTTCGCAAAGCAAGTTTTCTATTGCTTTATTTTTTCTTCTTTTTAGAAGAAGCTGTGCCTGTGACATTCATTTCTTTGGCTTTTCTGTTAATCTTAGCGGCAAGACGCTGTCTGAGCCCCTGCTTTTTCTGAGGTACTTCCAGACGGCCGCCGCGCACACTTTTGATTTCTGTTATGTAGATGCCGCTTACGACCGCTTTGATCTCTTTTTTAATGGGAATAATATCAAAAATAGTAACATCACTGACAAGAGTCATAATCTTGGGTCCGATCTTGGCTTTCACGATGGGAAGCTTTGACCGGCGCATATACCATGGTGTCTGATCGATGACGATCTGAGGCAGACCGGATTCTTTGAGTTTCAGTCGCTTTTTATCAATAATCAGCATGGAAACGACCTGCTTTGACGCTTCGAGCTGCTCCTGCTGTGCCACCTGTTTCTTCTGTGCTTTTTGTCCGAAGTAATAAAGCAGCGCAAGCGCAATAACAAGCACTACCAGAATTACAATCAGGACATTCCAAAATGTTGTCATAGTACACCCTCCTAAATGAATTCATATATTTCAATATTGTACCATTGATTTTCGGAAAGTGCAAGAATTGTTTAAAAGGAACGGGAGCTATTGGGGCTGTCTGTCTTAATAAGGCTTGAATGTTGCCTGACAGCATAAATGTAATTGTTGAAAATTAAATTGTGGAGATTCTGTGAATTCTCTTAAATTTATTGAATATCCTTATTTGGGACTGGCAATTTATATTAGAGGTGTGTTATGATGGTACAAGGCTTATAGACACGTGAAATATCAATGTGTCAGTATGCCGGGCTGGATTATTTTACGGGAGATATAGGATAATAGTCGGAGGTTGAAAATGATGGATGAAAACGAAAGACAAAAACGTTCGCAGATGCGAAAACGCAGACGCAAAAGACAAATTTTGATAGGAAAGCTGATTATTGGCGTTCTTGTTCTGATAATTGTAATATTGTGTTTCTTTCTTGTAAAAGATACTGTTTTAAAGAAAAAAAGGCAGGACGCGAGAAATAAAACGAATACCGAAGCCGCCACGAATAATGCGGAAAGCGATGGAGACAGTACGGAAACCGGAAGCGAGGCGGAGACGCAGCAGGCAGACGCAGCAGCTACAGGCTCTGACCGTGAGCTCATGGAGCAGGCTGAACTTATGGCCGTGCAGTACGATTATGATGGTGCGATAGAGCTCCTGAAGTCATCCGGCAGTTTTTCCGGAAGTTCAGAGATGCAAAGTAAGGTCAGCGAATACGAGACAGCCAAATCTCAGCTTGTAGAATATCCCGTGGATCAGATAACTCATGTTTTCTATCACACACTGGTGTATGATACGTCGAAAGCATTTGACGGAGATTCAAAAGAAGGCGGATACAATCAGGTTATGACAACCGTTGATGAATTTAACAAGATAACGCAGTCCATGTACGACAAGGGCTATGTTATGGTCAGTGTTCACGACATGTGTACAGTAAATGAAGATGGAACTGTAACGCCTGGTAAGATTATGCTGCCGCCGGACAAAAAACCATTTGTGCTCTCCCAGGATGATGTGAGCTATTATCATTATATGGATGGAGACGGCATGGCTACAAAGCTGATCGTAGATGAAAATGGCGAAGTTAAAAATGAGTACAAAGAGGATGACGGAAGCGTGTCTGTGGGAGATTATGATATGGTGCCGCTGATTGACCGTTTTGTGGAGAAGCACCCTGACTTTGCATATCACGGACACAAAGGAATCATTGCTCTGACCGGATATAACGGTGTACTGGGATACCGCACGGATATTGCATACAAAACCAGAGAGAATCTGGATGAGTATCAGGAAAAATTCTTTGAGGAAAATCCTGACTTTGACGAGGCGGCTTACAATAAAGAGATTGAAGAAGCCACAAAGGTGGCCAATGCCATGAAGGAAGACGGATGGGAATTTGCCAGCCATACCTGGGGACACATCAATGTTACTGAGGCGAGCCTTGAGCGTCTGCAGACAGATACGCAAAAATGGCTGGATTATGTAAAACCGATTATAGGCGACACAAATGTTGTTATTTTCTCGTTTGGCGCAGATTTGGGAGACTGGCAGCCGTATACTTCAGATAATGCCAAGTTTACGTATATGAAGAGTGTAGGCTTTGATATTTTCTGTAATGTAGATTCCAGCCAGTACTGGGTACAGTTCGGTGACAATTATATGCGTCAGGGACGCCGCAATCTGGACGGTTACCGCATGTACTATAATCCGGAGATGCTGGAGGATCTGTTCGACGCAAACGAAGTATTTGACAAGGCAAGGCCGACACCGGTGCCGGAGATGTAGCTTACAGGTTTTTCGTGTACGAGAAGTGAATAAACGCGGGCAATTCTGCGCCGCGCAGAAAATATAAAGGAGAATATTTAAAATGAAAAGAAAAGTAATCGTTGCACTGCTTTTGGGTATGGCAATAACTGTAACAGGATGTTCAGGAAACACGGCAAAAGAGACAGGAGCTGCCACAGAAGCACAGTCTGAGACAGCAGGTACAGAGGCTGCCACAGGAGAGAGCGAGACAGAAACAGAGGAGACAGCAGAGAGACCGAAGTACAAAGCGCTTGATTATGTAACGCTGGGAGAGTATAAGGGATTGGAAGTAACACTTGAATCTACCGACGTTACGGACGAAGAGATTGATCAGCAGGCACAGGCCGATTTAAGTTCTAACGATAAGCTGGAGGAAGTGAAAGAAGGTACGGTAGAAGAAGGAGATGTCGCTAATATTGATTATGAGGGCAAGCTTAACGGCGAAGCTTTTGACGGCGGAACGGACAAAGGTTATGATCTGAGTATTGGGTCCGGCACATTTATCGACGGGTTTGAGGATGGTCTGATTGGCAAAAAAATCGGCGATACGGTAGATTTGAATCTTACATTTCCTGAGAATTATAATTCTACAGAGCTGGCCGGAAAAGATGTTGTATTTACAGTTACAATTAATTCCGTAAAGCGTGCGCCTGAACTGACAGATGAGCTGGTGGCGGAGATTTCTGATTATAAGACAGTGGATGAATACCGTCAGTCTATAAAAGATAATCTGACAGAGCAGAAGAAGAGTGAACAGGACAGTGCAAAGGTTAATGATCTTGTTGGACTTGCATATCAGAATTCAACAGTGAATGATTATCCTCAGGAAATGATTGATTATCAGTTGGAAATTGTGACAAAGTACTATAAGTCCTACGCGGAGCAGTCTGGTATGGAATATACAGATTTCCTGGAGCAGCAGGTAGGTATGACAGAGTCTGAGTTTCTTGAGAGAATGACAGAGACAGTAAAGCAGAGTCTGGCACAGGAAATGGTGCTGCGCGCGATTGCTGAGACGGAAAACGTAGAGATTTCTGACGAGGAGTTCCGCACGATGGCAGAGGGATATGCAGCTCAGATGGGCATGACGGACGTGGATGCATTTATTGATCAGTATGGGGAAAATGAAATTATGGCAAGCATTCTGCAGGATAAGGCAGTGGAGATTCTTGAGCAGAACGCTGTAGTCAAAAATGCAGATGGCACGCTGGCAGAATCCGAGTCAGATAGTTCAAAGACAGATTCTGAGACTGAGAGCGAATCGGCAGCACAGTAATTACTGATTTCAGCAAAAGAGAAAGATGGCCGCATCACAGTGTTTTCACAGGTATATGGATACCGGGAGACATAATGGTGCGGCTGTTATTTATAATAAATAGAAGTCATAATACAGATTAAGCAGGTATTATGCTGAAAAGTTCGTACAGCGCAGCGTGTTTTCTATTGTTTAAAAAGGTAGAAATTCGTATAGAAGTATGTTAAAATGGTTTTATCTTAAAAAGCGGTGTTAGAATGGATACACCCGTTTTACAACGAAACAAGTCAGGAGGAGAGCTAATGATTACATTACAGGGCAAAGGCGTATTCGGCGGAGTCGCTATCGGTGAGATTGCATTTTACAAGAGAGATTCCGGCATGATCCAGCGTAGAAAAATTGAAGATTCGGATGCAGAGATTCAGCGTTTTGAGGATGCAAAGGCAGAAGCGATTAAAGAACTGGGCGAGTTGTATGATAAAGCGGTTTCCGAGGTTGGTGAGGGTAATGCTATGCTGTTCCAGACGCATCAGTTTATGCTGGAGGATCTGGATTATGTAGAAGCTATCACAAACATGATTAAGACTCAGTCCATTAATGCAGAGTATGCAGTGAGTGCGACAGGTGATAACTTCTCACAGATGTTTGCGGCGATGGATGACGATTACATGCGGGAACGTGCGGCAGATGTGAAAGATATTTCTGCCCGCGTGGTAAAGATTCTTTCCGGTGTCAGTGAAAATGGACTGGTGACGGATAAACCAGTGATTCTTGCATCTGACGATCTTGCACCGAGTGAGACGGTTCAGTTGAATAAAGATATGGTATTGTCTTTTGTAACGCAGGGCGGTTCAACAAATTCTCACACAGCAATTTTGGCGAGAACTATGAATATTCCGGCGATTATAGGTATAGGCTCCGCTCTCGAGGAAAAATATGAGGGTAAGCAGGCGATTGTGGACGGTGCAAAGGGCTGCCTGATTATTGATCCGGACGAGCCTACTATGAAAGAGTATATCAGGAAGAGAGAAGAATATCAGGAAAAACAGAGACTGCTCCAGCAGCTTAAAGGTAAAGAGACCGTTTCTCTGGACGGTCAGAAGGTAAAATTGTATGCGAATATCGGCAATGCATCTGATATCGGTGCGGTTATCCAGAATGACGCTGCAGGTATCGGTCTTTTCCGAAGCGAGTTCTTGTATCTTGAGAACAGTGATTTCCCAACAGAAGAAGAACAGTTTAAGGTTTATAAATATGTTGCCGAGACACTGGCGGGTAAGCAGGTTATCATCCGTACACTGGATATCGGTGCGGACAAGCAGATTGATTATTTTAATCTTCCTCACGAGGAGAATCCGGCTATGGGCTATCGTGCAATCCGTATTTGTCTGACGCAGAAGGATATTTTCCGCACACAGCTCCGCGCTTTGCTCCGTGCTTCTGCATTTGGAAACATTGCTATCATGTTCCCGATGATCATCGCACTGGAAGAGGTTTTGGAGATCAAAAAGATTGTCAAGAGCGTTATGGCGGAGCTGGACGAGAGTGGTATTCCATATAACAAGGATATCCAGCTTGGCATTATGATTGAGACTCCTGCGGCAGCTATGATAAGCGACGATCTTGCAAAAGAAGTAGATTTCTTCAGCGTTGGTACAAACGACCTGACTCAGTATACGACAGCAGTAGACCGTCAGAATGCAAATCTGGAGAATTTCTATTATCCGCATCACAAAGGATTGCTGCGCCTGATCAAGATGGCTGCGGACAATGCGCATAAGAATGGCATCTGGATCGGTATATGCGGTGAGCTCGGAGCAGATCTGGATATGACAGAGGCATTTCTGGCAATGGGTATTGATGAGCTTTCGGTATCCCCGGCCTGCGTACTGCCGCTTCGCCAGAAAATACGTGAGACATCAGTGAAAGACAGACAGGAAGAGATTTTGAAAAATGTGCTCTAAGATAATATGTTTTGATTTAGATATGACACTTTTGGACCACAGGACATTTACCGTATCGGGAAATGTCCTGGCGGCTCTTAAAAAGCTTCAGCAGGAGGGACATATAGTCACGGTTGCTACAGGCCGCGACCTGGACAATGCGTTCAGTGTCCAATATAAAGAATTGATTCATCCTACGGCAATCGTACATAGCAATGGTCAGAAAGTCAGCGTTGGCGATCAGAAAATCAGGGAAGTCTTCATGGAGAAAGAGCTGATTCGCAGATTGATGGACTTCGCAAGGGAAAATGGATATTGCATCGGATTCAACATCGGCGAATATGGATGTTATGTCAATAAAGAGATTGTGATGCAGCATGAGCAGCGTGTTTTTGGAAGCTCAGACCGCAAGTACATAGATGAGTCAAATCTTTTGACACATCCTTTTTATGCGCTGGCATATTTTGGAGATCCCAAAGGAGTCGATAGGATGCTGGAAGCCTTTCCAGAAATTAAAATGCCGTTTTTTGCGGATAAATGCGGAGCTGATCTCATCACAAAGGATGTTTCCAAAGCGAATGGTATCCAGACATTACTTGATTACTACGGAAAAGACTGGTCAGATGTCATCGCATTTGGCGACAGCATGAACGATTACGAGATGATACAGAAGGCAGGGATTGGAGTTGCTATGGGCAATGCAGTGGAACCTCTGAAAGAGGTGGCTGATTATGTGACGCTTTCAGTCGAGGAAGATGGCGTGTGTCATGGGCTGCGTCATTTGGGTCTGCTGTCTGAAGAATAGAAGAAACGGCGCAGAGAGCCGCTGTGAATGATTAGAACGTTCCTGTGCTCTTTGCGCATTTTTTATAAAAGGTATAGGAAGAATATATGGCTGATTATGTGACGGATGATATCATCTTGGAAAATGATAAAGAGGAATTAGAAAATCTGGAATATGCAGGAAATGAAAAGAATCCTGTTTTTTCCACTGTCAGAGTAACAAAAAAGGATTTTTCTGTTTATGAGCTCTGGCGAAAATTTAAGAAAAAAAATCTGATACTGGATGTTGATTTTCAACGCAAAGAGGTGTGGGAACAGAAACAAAAATATGAATTAATTGAAAGTATTCTTATGGGCCTTCCTCTGCCTATTTTTTATTTTAAACAGCAGGATAATGCCACTTATGTGGTAGTGGACGGGAAACAGAGATTATCAGCTTTATTTGAGTATTTGAATAACGGTTTTGCGCTGCGGGGATTGAAAATTCTTGATTTTCTTAATGGAAAGAAATTTAAAGATTTGGTCGGCGATCTTGGAATTTATCAGTCTCAGCTCGAGGATTATCAGGTGTATTCTCATGTAATTCTTCCGCCGACACCGGATAAAATATTGTTTGATATTTTTGACAGAGTAAACCGCGGCGGTACAAAGCTTAATAAGCAGGAAATAAGAAATGCCCTTTATCATGGCAAAGGGCTTGCAATGATAGATGAGATAACATTGACAGAGGAGTTTGAAAAGGCTACCCGCATTAAGCCGTCAAAGGACAAGCGCATGAAAGGCTCTTATCTTTTGACCAGATTTTTTGCATTTTATCTGCTGTTCCATCAATATTTGATGAAGGATGGGAAATGCTATGAGTATAACGGAGACATCGATGATCTGATACAGGCCGCGCTTACCTGGCTTAACAGGACAGATTCAGAAAAGGTGGAGCAGACAAGAAGAGAATTGAAAAAGCTTGCGGTACAGTGCCTGGGAGAAATATATGATATTTTTGGAGACGGGGCCTTCCGCAAGGAATTGAATCGATCAAACCCTATTAATATGAATATTTTTGAGACAACCATGTATTTTATGACTCTGTTAAAGGATTATGATTTGTCTGACAAAAAAATGACAATAAAGGAAAAAGTGTATAGTGTTATTACCAGTGAGGAATATTTGGCATGTCTGGGTGACAGCAGAGAGGGATATCCCAAAGTAAAAGGAAGATTTGGGATGATGGAAAAGCTGGCAAAGGAGATATGATATGATTAACAGAATTCATGTTAAAGCGTTAAAATCTATTAAGGATTTGACTGTAGATGCAACTAAGTTGAATTTGTTTGTCGGAACCAATTCCAGCGGAAAATCCACTTTTCTGCAGTCAATTTTACTGGCAGCGCAAAATGCTGCCGCTGACGTGGGATTGAATGGTAAATTGGTTTCTATCGGTGAATTTCGCGAAGCGCGGAATTACTATATGTCCAATGAACCGATTCGTATAGAAATATGGAGAAAGGATGACGGATATCCCCAGTGGATCGCATTTACAGAGGATAGAGAAAACGAAACCTATGAAATAAGCAGATCTGATAACATGTCTGAGCAGGTATTACAGGTTCATTACTTGTCGTGTCACAGGATCGGGGCAAATGATATTTATGCCAAAAATATGTTGGATGAAAGTGATTTTGGAATTGATGGTGAATATGCTCTTGCATATCTTCTGAAAAAGGAAAGTGATCCGGTAGCGGAAGAATTGCTTATAAAAGACAGTGATATTACCAGCAGTCTGTTGGATCAGGTTAATTATTGGCTGAATTATATCGTGGGGACAACTTTGTCTGTTAATGATTTAAAAAAAACCAATTATTTACAGGTAAAATATAACAACAATCCGAAAAATGTCAGTTCAGAAGCTCTGTACTGCAGGCCAGTCAATGTGGGTTCTGGTATCAGTTATCTGATTAGTATTCTTATTGTTTGCCTGGGAGCTGAAAAAGATTCTGTGATCTTGGTTGAAAATCCGGAAATTCATTTACACCCAAAGGCACAATCAAAACTTTGTGATTTTTTGTATTTTGTGAGTCAGGCCGGAAGACAATTGTTTGTTGAAACACATAGTGATCATATTTTTAATGGTCTTCGGGTAGGAGTGTCAACGGGAGAGATAAAGCAGGAGGATCTTTCAGTCAACTTTTTTGCAGTAAACGACCAGTATGAGACTCAATGCAATCCTGTTGTTTTTGGTCAATATGGGAAAATAGTTGGTACGAATGAGGACATGGATATCAACGATTTGTTTGATCAATTTGAGTTGGATTTGAACCGCATGCTCGGGATATAAATGAGGTAGACAAAAGAGAATGGATTACTATATAAATGAATATTCTTTGCGAGGACAGTTCAGTGATCTGAATGAATTTTTTACTTCTTTACGTGAAAAAACTTTGCCGGTTTTGAAAAAAATTGAGTCCCAGAAGGGGGATGTTATCTGGAAGAAAGATACATTTTGGCAGTCAGAAATTTGCAGAGGGATTACCCTGGGTAACATTCCGCAGACAAAAAATGAACGATCAGGAGAATTTGCAGCTTTTCGCATACAGTTAATTAAGCTTGCAAACCAGAATCCATTTTGGTCTGATTTGGATAATGATGATATTCAGATAGAGGAGTATAGGTTTGACGAAGAATATAGAGATCTATTTGAAAAAGAAAATTGTTTCAGAAAAGCGGTAGAGAATGAGGGCAGAATTGTTTCGTTTTGCCATAAGCAATATGAAAGATCAAAACTACCGCTTTTAATCAAAGTATGTGACAGAGAAGAAGAGTGTTATCTGGATAATATTTACAACACATTATGGTGGCATTATGAGCCTGAAATACGGACGTGGAAAATCGAAAATAAATATTTGATAGAAGTACGGGCAAAGGAATTTTCTTATCATCCTCCGCATTTTCATGTAACTGTAAATGAATATTCGGCCGTATTCAGATTGAGAGATGGAAAGTTATATAGAGAAGGAAGCCGCGAGTGGCCTCCCAAAATGCTGTCAGAAATAAAAAAATGGTATGAGAGTCACAGTGATGAATTGAAAGAGGCATGGGACAATTTACATAATTAACATTGGAGCATATGGTACACGGGTAATCAGGTATCATATGCTCTGTCTGTTTATAAGTTTTGTATGCCTCAGGTTGCCTGCTTTTTATTATACAAGAACATCATCAGCGAAGCTAAGATAATCGCTCCATATCCTGCAAAACTCAGTACATCCGGTATTTCACCAAACAGAAGAAATCCAAGCAGCGTTGCAAACAAAATCTGCGAATAATCATAAATAGAAATTTCTCTTGCCGGTGCGTAGGTGTAAGCTGCCGTAATCGTAAACTGGCCGCCTGCTGCGAACAGACCTGCCAGCAGCAGAAAACAAATCTGCGCGCCGCTCATGGGAGCATAGTGAAAAATGAGATAGGGCAGTGTGACCAGGCAGGAGAAGCAGGAGAAAAAGAACACGATGAACGGTCCTTTTACACCTCTTGTACCCAGCAGCCGCACCAGCGTGTAGGCGATACCGGCTCCCATGCCGCCCAGGACGCCGATACAGGCTGGCAGCACGGAGACATCGGTGAAGCCGGGCTTTACGATGCAGATACAGCCCAGAAAAGCCAGAAAGACACAGATAGCCTGAAATGGTTTGATTTTCTCTTTTAAAATCAAAAATGAAAAAATAATAGCAAAAAACGGAGACAGCTTGTTTAAAATCGAAGCGTCAGCCACAAGAAGATGATCCACGGCATAAAAATTGCAGAGGATACCGAGAGTACCAAACAGAGAGCGCAGCACCAGATAAGGAAGGTGCTGTTTTTCAATTCGAAAAGAAGCGTGTTCCTTCAGCAAAATGCAGAGCGCAAATAACATGGCAATAAAATTTCGGAAAAAACTTTTCTGTATGGAAGGTAAATTTCCGGAGAGACGTACGCATACATTCATACATGCGAAACAGAATGCAGATAAAATAATCAGGCAGATGCCTTTTGTGGTTTTTGAGATGGCAGAAGCCGGCATATTAGGTCCTCCTTGTGATGTTTTATGTTAACTGTTTAGGATGTGCTTTTTGATAAGAGTCAGGTATGAGAATATCAGAGGTATTGTAAGACTGAGGCGGGGAGATGTCAAGTCCCGAAGATGCTTGCCTGCTCCTGCCTGTTTCTTACCCGATTGTTTTTGTATCCAGCACTGAGGCTTTTTGCATACAAGCGAAAACTTTGACCTGTCACCCACGCTTAGAAAACCTACGCTTTACCCGAGTCACCTGCGTGTAATATGTGCCGCCTTTCTTTTCGGCCTCCCCCACTTTGCAATCATTCAGGTTGGATGGGTCCTATCCACATTATTTTGCATAATCCTGTCACCTGCTGCATATGGTATTCCAAGGGAAATTTCGAGGTAATATATGGCGACAGGAAAGCTGCAGATACAGGTGACTTCAGAACTGCGTGCGGCTCCGGTGGAGAACGCAGTGGTTGATATTTCGAGTACGGGAGAGCCGGATCAGATTTTGGAGGAGGTGCGCACGGACAGTGTGGGGCGGACGGATATGCTGGATCTGGAAGCGCCTCCTGAGGAATACAGCCTGAATCCGGGGAGTATGCAGCCCTATTCAGAGTATAATATTAGGATCACGGCTCCGGGCTTTGAGCCGCTGACAATTTCAGGGGCGGAGATACTGGCGAATCAGACGGCCATTCAGGATATCCGCCTAAAACCCTTAACGGAACCGGAGGCGTTTCAGAATGTGGTGATTCCGGCACATACTCTCTACGGGGAGTATCCCCCCAAGATTGCCGAGGCGGAAATTAAGCCTGTTGCGCAGACGGGTGAAATTGTTTTGAGTCGTGTGGTGGTGCCGGAATTTGTGGTAGTGCATGACGGTTCTCCGGCGGACAGCACGGCGATTGACTACTATGTACGTTATCGCGATTACATCAAAAATGTAGCCTCCAGTGAGATTTATGCCACTTGGCCCACTGCGGCGATTCGTGCAAATGTGCTTGCTATCATGTCATTTACCCTCAATCGCGTATATACAGAATGGTATCGCAACAAGGGCTTTGATTTTACAATCACCTCGTCCACGGCTTTTGATCACAAGTGGATTTACGGCAGAAATATTTTTGAGAGTATTTCTGAGGTGGTGGATGAGTTGTTTGCTGATTATCTGTCCAGACCAAATGTAAAACAGCCCATTCTGACTCAGTACTGTGACGGGGAGCGTGTAAGCTGTCCAAACTGGATGTCACAGTGGGGTTCCAAATCCCTCGCAGATCAGGGCTATTCGGCGATGGAGATCATTCGCTATTATTACGGGGAAAATATGTACATCAACAGCGCGGAGGAGATTTCGGGCATCCCATCGTCCTGGCCGGGCTATACGCTTGATATCGGCTCAACCGGACCGAAGGTTGAACAGATGCAGGAGCAGCTCAATGCCATATCCAATAATTATCCACTGATACCGAAGATTGCAGTGGATGGTATTTTCGGGGAGAATACTCAGGAGGCTGTTGAAATTTTTCAGGACATTTTCGGATTACCTCAGACGGGGACTGTAGATTACCGAACCTGGTTCCGGATTCAGGAAATTTATGTAGCGGTAACGAGAATTGCAGAGTTGAATTGAGAGGTGTAAAAAAGGGGTTGCAATCTCATAGGTCTTGTGGTAGAATCTTAACAATTTGAGTATCTTTAGAGCTAAGGGGGGCGCGCAGTAGGGAGTATGCTATTGCGTACCCTTTTTTCATGTAAGCAGGAGATTATTTTGAGGTTTCTGTTACATGAACGGGATACCGCATGATGGAAGAAATACGCAGCAATCATTTCTTCCTGTTACTGTAGGGAATATACGCGAAAGGGGAAAACGAATGAAAGCATATTTGATTCTGGAGGACGGTACTGTTTTCACTGGAAAGAGTATTGGTTCGACAAAGGAAATCATCAGCGAAATCGTATTTAATACATCCATGACCGGATATCTGGAGGTTTTGACGGACCCGTCCTACGCGGGACAGGCTGTCGTGATGACATATCCGTTGATTGGAAATTATGGCATCTGCTATGAGGACATGGAATCGGCAAAGCCGTGGCCGGACGGTTATATCGTTCGTGAGCTTTCCAGAATGCCAAGCAATTTCCGATGTGAAGGCACTATTCAGGAATTTCTTGTAAAACATGACATTCCGGGTATAGCGGGGATTGATACTCGTGCACTGACCAAGATTCTGAGGGAAAAGGGCACGATGAACGGCATGATAACCACCCACGAATATACAAATCTCGAGGAAGTTCTTCCCCGCCTTGGCGCATATACTACCGGAAAAGTAGTGGAAAAAGTTACCTGCGCGGAAAAATATGTTCTGGAGGGGAATGGACCGAAGGTAGCGCTGCTTGATCTGGGTGCGAAGCGCAATATAGCCCGCAGCCTGAATGAGCGGGGCTGTGAGGTAACGGTGTATCCGGCCCTTACTACGGCAGAAGAGATTATAGAATCCAATCCGGATGGCATTATGCTTTCGAATGGCCCCGGCGACCCGAAGGAATGTACCTCTATTATAGAAGAAATCCGCAGGCTTTATCACACGGACATCCCTATTTTTGCCATCTGTCTGGGGCATCAGCTCATGGCGCTGGCGGCGGGCGCGGATACCCACAAGATGAAATACGGACACAGAGGCGGCAATCACCCTGTAAAGGATTTGAAGACCGGACGTGTTTACATTTCTTCGCAGAATCACGGGTATGTGGTAGACACGGACAAGCTCGATCCATCCGTTGCCGTTCCGGCTTTTGTAAATGTCAACGACGGGACAAATGAGGGACTTGCATACACCGGTAAAAATATTTTCACCGTGCAGTTCCATCCGGAAGCCTGCCCTGGACCGTTAGATTCCGGTTATCTGTTTGACCGCTTTATGAAAATGATGGAGGTGTCAAAATAATGCCAAAGAATCCAGATATCAAAAAAGTACTTGTGATTGGTTCCGGTCCGATTGTCATCGGACAGGCGGCGGAGTTTGACTACGCGGGCACGCAGGCGTGCCGTTCCCTGAAGGAAGAAGGCATCGAGGTGGTACTGCTGAACTCCAATCCGGCAACCATTATGACAGATAAAGACATTGCAGACAGAGTTTATATTGAGCCTCTGACTGTGGAAGTGGTGGAGCAGTTGATTTTGAAAGAAAAACCGGACAGCGTGCTGCCGACCCTGGGCGGACAGGCAGGACTGAACCTGGCTATGGAGCTTGAGGAAGCCGGATTTCTGCGCGAAAACAACGTGCGCCTGATAGGCACAACTTCTGAGACGATCAAAAAGGCAGAGGACCGTCTGGAATTTAAGAAAACAATGGAAAAGATCAATGAGCCGATCGCAGCCTCCCGGGTTGTTGAAAACGTGGAGGACGGTGTCGCATTTACGCAGACCATCGGTTATCCGGTCGTGCTGCGTCCGGCTTATACGCTCGGAGGAAGCGGCGGCGGTATTGCCCATAACTACGAAGAGCTGGTGGAAATCCTGGAAAACGGTCTGCGTCTTTCCCGTGTAGGGCAGGTTCTGGTAGAACGCTGCATTGCAGGCTGGAAGGAAATTGAGTACGAAGTGATGCGCGACAGCGCCGGAAACTGCATTACCGTCTGCAACATGGAGAATATTGATCCCGTGGGCGTTCACACAGGCGACAGTATCGTCGTGGCGCCGTCCCAGACTCTGGGCGATAAAGAATATCAGATGCTTCGTACCTCTGCTTTGAATATTATCAGTGAGCTGAATATTACAGGCGGTTGCAACGTGCAGTATGCGCTTAATCCGGACAGCTTTGAGTACTGTGTCATCGAAGTAAATCCGCGTGTGTCCCGTTCCTCGGCTTTGGCTTCCAAGGCGACCGGATATCCGATTGCAAAGGTAGCGGCAAAGATCGCGCTGGGTTACACATTGGATGAGATTAAAAATGCAATTACCGGAAAGACCTATGCAAGCTTTGAGCCGATGCTGGATTACTGCGTGGTCAAAATCCCGCGTCTGCCGTTTGATAAATTTATCAGTGCAAAACGTACGCTGACTACACAGATGAAGGCCACCGGAGAAGTTATGAGTATCTGCGATAATTTCGAGGGCGCTCTGATGAAGGCTATCCGCTCCCTGGAACAGCATGTGGACTGCCTGCTGTCCTACGATTTCAGCCATTTGGATGAAGAGGAGCTGAAAAAGCAGCTTGCCGTAGTGGATGACCGCCGTATCTGGGTGATCGCAGAGGCGCTGCGCCGCGGTGTTCCCTATGAGGTGATTCATGATATTACAAAAATTGACTGCTGGTTTATCGACAAGCTGGCCATTTTGACAGAGATGGAGCAGGCGTTGAAAACACAGGAGCTGACCGTAGAGCTTCTGAAGGAGGCAAAGCGTATCGAGTTTCCGGACAACATGATTGCACGCCTGACGGGAAAATCAGAAGAAGAAATCAAAAATATGCGCTATGCAAACGGCATTACAGCAGCCTATAAGATGGTAGATACCTGCGCCGCAGAGTTTGCCGCAGAGACGCCGTACTACTATTCCGTATTTGGCAGTGAAAATGAAGCGGCTGAGACAAATGACCGCAAAAAGGTGCTGGTACTTGGCTCCGGTCCGATTCGTATCGGACAGGGTATCGAGTTTGATTTCTGCTCGGTACACTGTACCTGGGCATTTGCAAAGGAAGGCTATGAGACGATCATCATAAATAACAATCCGGAGACGGTCAGCACCGACTTTGATATTGCAGACAAGCTGTATTTTGAACCGCTGACACCGGAAGATGTGGAGAGTATTGTCAATCTGGAGAAGCCGGACGGCGCTGTTGTGCAGTTTGGCGGACAGACGGCTATCAAGCTGACAGAAGCGCTGATGAAGATGGGAGTTCCGATCCTTGGCACCTCAGCAGAGAATGTAGACGCGGCGGAGGATCGCGAGCTGTTTGACGAAATTTTGGAAAAATGCGGCATACCAAGACCGGCAGGCCATACAGTATTTACTGCAGAGGAGGCCAAGAAGGCTGCCAATGAGCTGGGTTATCCCGTTCTGGTGCGTCCTTCCTACGTACTTGGCGGACAGGGTATGCAGATTGCGATCAATGATGAGGATGTGGATGAATTTATCGGTATCATCAACCGCATTGCTCAGGAGCACCCGATTCTGGTGGATAAATACCTGGTGGGCAAGGAGATAGAGGTTGACGCAGTATGCGACGGCGAGGACATTCTGATTCCCGGTATTATGGAGCATATTGAGCGCGCCGGCATTCACTCCGGAGACAGTATTTCTGTCTATCCGGCACAGAGTCTGGGTGACAGGGTAAAGGCAACTATCGTAGATTACACCAGAAAGCTGGCACAGTCTCTGCATGTTATCGGTCTGATCAACATCCAGTTTATCGTGTGCGGGGAGGATGTGTATGTCATCGAGGTAAATCCCCGTTCCAGCCGTACGGTGCCGTATATCAGCAAGGTAACGGGCATTCCGATTGTGCCGCTGGCAACTAAGGTAATTCTTGGTCAGAAATTAAGAGATTTGGGCTATCCTACAGGGCTGGCGCCGGAAGCAGATTATATTGCCATTAAAATGCCGGTATTCTCCTTTGAGAAGATTCGCGGCGCGGATATCAGTCTTGGGCCGGAGATGAAGTCCACCGGTGAGTGTCTTGGCATTGCCAGGACCTTTAACGAGGCTCTTTACAAGGCATTTTTGGGTGCAGGCATCAAGCTGCCGAAGCATAAAAATATGATTATGACTCTGAAGGATGCAGACAAGGAAGAAGGTATCGAGATCGCGAGACGCTTTGAGAAAATAGGCTATCGGATTTATGCTACCCGAGGAACTGCAAAGGCGCTGCAGGCCGCAGGCGTAAATGCTATCCGCACCAACAAGATCGAGCAGGAATCCCCGAACCTTTTGGACCTGATCCTGGGCCATAAGATTGATCTGGTAATCGATACGCCGTCCCAGGGCGTGGAGCACTCAAAAGACGGTTTCCTGATTCGAAGAACAGCGATCGAGACAGGTGTTAACGTACTCACAGCAATGGATACAGCACGAGCACTGGTGACCAGCCTGGGGAATACCGATATCAAGAAGCTGACGCTGATCGATATCGCAACGGTGAAGAATGTATGATGGAAATAGCTGAGCAAAAGCGAAGTGATTGCGAAGACGCAATTAAGAATGACAGTGATGTTTGCTGCGCTGTAATTCATTTGTGAAAGAAACGGCAGCGGTAGATTATGGCAGTGATAGATTAGACAAATAGTAAACTACAGTAAAAAACGCTGGAAACATACATGAACATTATGGTTGTGTGTTTCCGGCGTTTTTAACTTTGTACCCAATGAATTTCCTGTGATAGCATTTCTAATGCTGTTTTTTGAACCTGTAAACCGATGATTCATATTAATGAAATACAAAAAAAGCGGAAACTGTCCGATGAGATCAAGAGAAAGTGTGCTTTTTTTGCACTTAAAGAAGCCAAAATTGACGCAGGACTGTACAAAAATGAAAGAAGAGGTTATAATATCCACGGAATATCAGACAAGAGACTACAGTCAGACCGGTACTTCAGGCCGGCGCATATGCAAAGAGCGGCGAAGGCAATGATTCAAATATCAAAGAGCTGGTAAGGAAGCTTGTGCCGGAGTACCGGGTGTATGAGGAGCAGAAAAAGCAGGGCAGTATGGAAAATATTTCCATTATTAGTAAATCGTTGCACTATACAAAAAAAGAAGAAAAGAGTATAATGATGGCATATGTTGATTTATTCCGCAAACTGCTGTAGGCTTATGGCAAAGAAGGACAACTGAGTTGGTATGGACAGGGCAAATGTGAAAGATTCTTTTGCTGTCATAGCAATAACAAGGTTGAATTGGAAATATCCTGCGAGTTTCAGTAACCACAGAAAGGAAATCTTATGCTCAATATTTTTATTGAAAATGCGGAGAAGACAGAAACGAAGCAGAAAATGGGCGACAAGCAGAAGATGGCTTATGATGGCGTTTATAACAGATGTATCAAACGAATACTGGATTTTACGATTACAGGAATCGCCTTGTGCTTCCTTTGGCCATTTTATCTCATTATCAGCGTTCTGATAGCAATTGAAGATGGTTTTCCTGTGTTTTACCGTGCAGATCGCGGCGGTTATATGGGGAGGCCGTTTCGGATATGTAAGTTTCGTTCAATGATTAAAAATGCAGATAGAGTGGGAGGCGGTACAACGGCTTTTCACGATCCCCGAATTACGAAAATGGGTAACATTCTCCGCAAAACGAAATTAGACGAGATTCCACAGATCGGACAGGTATTTCTGGGAAGAATGAGCCTGATCGGCCCCCGGCCAGAACTGCTCCGCTATGTGGAACAATACGAAGGGGAAGAAAAAGACATCCTGCAGGTAAGACCAGGCATCACAGATTTCAGTTCTATTGAGTTTATTAATCTGGATGAAATTGTCGGCGGTGAAAATGCCGATGAAATGTATGAAAAGTATGTTCTTAAGAAGAAGAATCAGCTTCGTGTGAAATATGCACATAACGTGTCATTTAAGACCGATGTATATATACTTTTTAAGACTTTGGGTGCTGTTTTTAATAAAGCGTTTGGATTCCTTATTAAAAAAGAGCATCAATAATCGGGGGAAACATGGAATACATAACATTGAAAAATTCTGACCTGACAGTGTCACGACTTTGTATGGGCGGCTGCCCTCTGGGCGGTTACGGCTGGGGCGCTACGCAGGAAAATGATTTGATTGATGCGGTTCATACTGCATTAGAGCAGGGAATCACTTTTTTTGATACGGCGGACACTTACGGTCTTGGACAATCCGAGATTACGCTGAGCAAAGCACTGGGCGAGCACCGCAGGGATGTTGCGGTCGCTTCTAAATTTGGTGTCCGGGTTGGCGGCGGAAAGACCGTCTATGACAATAGCCCGGAGTGGATTCGAAAGGCTTTGGAAGCCAGCCTGAAACGTCTCAATACGGATTATATTGACTTGTACCAGGTGCATTACAGAGATCATGTGACGCCGATCGGCGTTGTGGTTGAAACTTTGGAAGAGTTGAAGAAGAAGGGTTATATACGCTATTATGGTCTGTCCAATATCCACAGTGAAGATATCGCAGAGCTGAAGCCATATGTCGGCAGGTTTATCAGTTTTCAGGATGAATATAGTCTGGCCTGCAGAAAAAATGAAGCAGATATGTTTGCAGTATCAGAAAAGCTGCAGATGAATCCTTTGACTTGGGGAAGTCTTGGTCAGGGAATCCTGACCGGAAAATATACAAAGGACAATGTCAATTTCGGAAGTGATGACAGGCGTTCCAGAGAAATCTATGTAAACTTTCACGGTGATAAGCTGATGAAAAATTTGGAAATTGTGGAAGTGATGAGAAAGGTAGCCGAAAAGAACAATAAACCGGTATCTGCAGTGGCTATCCGTTATATTCTGGACTTTCTGCCTGAATCCGTAGTCCTGTGCGGAGCAAAGCGACCGGATCAGATACTTGGAAATGCAGAAGGCGCGGACTGGAAACTGGAGGAAGAAGATTTGAAACTTCTGGATGAAATATCCAGATAATGATAGATATTGATTGGCCACAGCAAGAGGAAGGAAAGCAATATGACTAGCGAACAATTAGCATGGAAAATCAGACGTCACGGTGTGGAGATGACGCACCTGTCCGGCGGTTCTCATATTGGAGCCATTATGTCCGTAGCGGATATCATGGGTGTGCTCTATACAGAAGTATTAAACGTTGATCCGAAGAATCCCAAGTGGGAGGATCGTGATCGTTTTATCCTGAGTAAAGGTCATGCGGGTGCATCTGTGTATGCAGCGTTGGCTGAGACAGGATTTTTTGAAGTAGAAGAGCTGAAAACACACTACCAGAACGGCAGCCGGCTGTCCGGTCATGTGTCCCATCATCTGCCCGGCGTAGATTTTTCTACGGGCTCGCTGGGACATGGCTTATCTGCGGCATCAGGTATGGCGTATGCAGCAAAGAAAGACGGAAAGCTTCACAGGGTTTATGTGGTGCTTGGCGATGGCGAATGTGATGAAGGTTCCGTATGGGAGGCAGCGCTTTTTGCTAATCACTTCCGCTTGAATAACCTGGTTGCTATTGTTGATCACAATCATATGCAGAGTCTGGATTTTCAGGAGAATACACTGGAAATTGAGGATTTCGGTTCAAAATGGAAAGCATTCGGATGGAATGTCATTGAGATCAATGGCAATAACCATGATGAATTGAGAGCAGCTTTTAAGCAGGCAGACGAGAATTTCAAGGCAGAGAGCCACAAACCGACTGTCATTATTGCAAATACGATCAAGGGATATGGTATCTCTTTCATGGAGAATGATATTCTCTGGCACTATCGCTTTCCGCATGATGGTTGGGAGTATGATGGAGCGGTTAATGAGCTGCATAAAAATATGCCGGAAGGTGTGGAAGACGTTTATACACCAAACGGCATTGAAAATCCTGTTCTTCCGACCGAACGGGATGATATTGGTAAAGATCACACCTTCTCTTATACCTGGAATACAACATATCCTGAAAAGATGCGTCGTGTAGAAGCAAAATCAGGTACTGGTGAAAGAGAACATAGGCTGTAAGGAGAAGGAACAATGAGAGATACATTTGTCAGAACTTTAGTTGAGCTTGCTAAAGAGAATAAAAACATTGAACTTGTCACTGGTGATTTGGGATTTGGCGTCTTGAAACCTTATTGGGAGCAGGTGCCGGATCAGTTTACCAATGCCGGTATTGCCGAACAAAATATGACTACTGTTGCTGCAGGTATGGCACTGGAAGGTAAAACGGTTTTTACATATTCGATTGGTAATTTTCCGACACTGCGCTGCCTGGAGCAAATTCGTAATGATTGTGCTTATCATAATGCAAATGTTAAAGTTGTATGCATCGGCGGCGGATTTGTCTATGGTTCTCTCGGCATGAGCCATCAGGCAACAGAGGATCTTGCAATTCTGCGTGCGCTGCCGGATGTAGTTGTTATGGCTCCCGGTGATTTGGTAGAAGCAGAAGAATGTACAAAAGCGCTGGTTAAATATCAGGGGACTGCTTATCTGCGTTTGGGACGCGGAGGTGAAAAGCGTATTCACGATAAAATAGAGAACTTCCAGATCGGCAAGGCTATTAAAGTGAAAGATGGTAAAAGAATAGCAATTTTTTCGACAGGCGCAATCTTTGAGGAAGTTCAGGGCGCTTGTGATATGCTGATTCAGGCGGGGTATGAGCCGGCTGTATATACCTTTCCTACCGTAAAGCCGATTGATAAAGAAGCAATTGAGCGGGTCAGTTGTGACTTTGAATTGATTGTAACTTGTGAAGAACACAATATTGTCGGTGGTTTTGGCAGCGCAGTGGCGGAGGTTATGGCTGAAATGCGCCAGAAGAAGGCACACCTGCTTCGTATCGGGTTGAATGATATGTATGCAGTTCGAGTTGGCAACCAAAAGTATCTGCGTGAGCAGTATGGTATGTCTGCGGCAAGGATCGCGGCGAGAATAGAGGAAGAGATCAATGGATAAACGAATCCTGGTGACTTCGACGGATTTGATGATGATACAGTTTCTTGTGCCGCATGTCATCAATCTTTCGGAAAATGGCTTTGAGGTTGAGATCGCCTGCTCTGATGTGGGCGGACGAATGGATGAGATACGGGAAAAACTGAATAGTTATGTAAAGGCAGTTCATGTAGTGCGTCTTGTCCGAAGTCCGGCTTCGCCCAGCAATCTAAAAGGCTATCAGGATATGAAACGGGTGATTGATGCCGGTCACTATGATATCATCTGGACGAATGAGCCGGTCATGGGGGTTGTTACCAGGTTGGCAGCGAGAAAGGCCCGGAAGGGTGGTACGAAGGTGCTGTATATGGTACATGGGTTCCATTTTTATAAGGGGGCGCCAAAGGTAAATTGGATGATTTTTTATCCGATTGAGAAGTTTGCGGGGCATTTTTGCGATAGTGTTGTGACTGTAAATCGCGAAGATTATAAAAGAGCGCAAAAGATGAAATTGCCGAGCGTGAAATATATTCATGGAATTGGGATCAACACAGCAAGACTCACTCAAGGAGAAAAACAGAAGGACATCAGGGCAGAACTGGGATTATCAAAGAATACTTTTATCGTGCTTTCAGTAGGCGAGTTGAATGAAAATAAAAATCAAAAAACGATCATCAGTGCGATAGCTCAATTGAAGGATCAGGATATTCATTATGTGTTGTGTGGTAAAGGTGATCAGTTAAAAAATCTCCAAAAGCAAGCAGCAGATTTAAATATTGCTGATCAAGTGCATTTTCTGGGATATCGCACAGATGTTGTAGATATTTGCAGCCAGTCCGATGTATATGTTATGCCTTCACATCGGGAGGGGCTTCCAGTGGCTTCCTTGGAGGCTATGTATTGCGGGCTGCCGTTGGTAACTTCTAATATCCGAGGATTAGCAGATGTGATGGAAGATGGTGTGTCTGGATATTTGTGTAAACCGGATGATGTTTTGGGGTTTGCTGAGGGGATTGTTAAGTTAAAAAGGGATCCTAAAAAAAGAGAAAGAATGGGTGAACATAATAAAGAGGCTGTAAAACTGTATTGTATAGAAGAAGCAAGAGTTGAAGTATTGAAGCTTATTAGGGGAATATAGAATATGATAAAAGGTAATCCTACTTTATCCATCATAACACCAACGTATAATAGAGCGCATTTATTAACGAGATGCTATGAGTCTTTGCTGAATCAGACAAATTATGATTTTGAGTGGATTTTAGTAGATGACGGAAGTGAGGATAACACAGAGGAAGTAGCAAACAAATTTGGTGGAGCAGATATTCCGTTTGAAGTGATTTTTGTAAGTAAAGAGAATGGTGGAAAGCATACCGCACTGAACGCATCACATCCATATATTCATGGAAAATTTGTGTTGTTATTAGATAGTGACGATATTTTAACGAATGATGCGGTGGATATTGTTTTAACAGGATGGAAGAAGTACGAGAACGAGTCTGAAATAGCAATGGTAGCATATACAAAGCAAAATTCGAATGGAGAATTATGTGCTTATGCCAAAGATGAATATGTACCGACGGATGTACTACATTACAAAAGAGTTTGTGTAGCATCCAGTGATTGTTGTGAAGTTATACGGACAGAATTGTTTTTGAAGTATCCATTTCCCGTTTTTGAAAATGAGAGATTTTTAGCAGAGACAGCCTTGTGGTATAGAGCTGGGCTTGATGGAAAGTGCGTATATATAAATAAAGTGATTTATATCTGTGAGTACTTAGAAGGTGGCCTTACTCAGTCTGGACGAATGATGCGGATTAAGAATTGTAATGGAGGTATGTATACATCTTATCTTCGCATGAATAAGCGTTGTTTTTTATCAGAAAGAGTTAGAGCAGGTATGTTGTATGTGTGTTATGGTAAATTTGCAAATAAAACAACAGTTGAACTGCTTAGTAAAGCAAAGCCTTATGAAGTACTAACTGTAATTTGTATTCTTCCCGGTACGATTATGTATAATTTATGGAAGAAAAAATATTTAAAGTAAGAGAGCGAATAGTTATGCCGATTAGAGTCTTGCATGTAGTTACATATATGGGGCGTGGTGGTTTGGAAACCATGCTGATGAACTATTATAGAAATATAGATCGTGAGAAAGTACAGTTTGATTTTTTGACTCATCGAGATTTCGAAGCTGATTATGATCAGGAAATTCGGTCATTGGGAGGAAAAATATATCATCTTCCTAAATTAAATCCATTTTCTTTGTCATATTTGAAAAAGTTGAACCAGTTTTTTCTTGATCATCCGGAGTATAAGATAGTACATTCACATTTGGATTGTATGGCTGGTATTCCATTAAAATATGCAAAGGCAAATAGGGTGCCAATTCGCATAGCCCATGCACACAATAATAATCAGGCAAAAGATAAAAAATATTTATTAAAATTGTTATTTAAGCAAAATATTACTAAGTATGCAACTCACTTGTTTGCTTGTAGCGCAGATGCAGGTCAATGGATGTTTAATGGAAAAAAATATTCGATACTTAATAATGCAATTGATGCCAGAAAGTATAGCTTCAACGAAGAAATACGATATAAGATGCGAACATCTTTTGACATTGAACAAGATACTTTTGTCATTGGTCATGTGGGGCGTTTTGCTCCGCAGAAAAATCATGAATTTTTAATAGATGTATTTGCGGAAATTAAGAAAAGGACACCAAATAGTAAATTAATTTTGGTTGGAATAGGTGAACTGCAGGACAAGATAAAGGGTAAAGTTATTTCGTATGGGTTAACAGAAGATGTGATATTTACCGGGCTCAGAGAGGATGTGCCAGAGATCCTTCAAGCGCTGGATGTGTTTGTGTTTCCGTCTCTGTTTGAAGGGCTTCCAGTGGCCGTGATTGAAGCGCAAGCGGCAGGGGTACCTTGTGTGATTTCAGATAAAGTTCCAATTGAATGTGAGAAAGTTAAAGGATTGGTACACCAAGTAGACTTATCTTGCGGATGCGAAAACTGGACGAACAAGGTACTTGAATTTTCTAACGGGCAACGTCGAGATACAAATCAGGAGATTATTAGTTCAGGATTTGATATTCGCAATAGTGCAACAAAATTAGAAAGTTTTTATCTTGAATTATATAGTAAATTGAAAGAAATATAAAGATCGTATGTAATCATTGTGGTTATTCTTACATTTAAGAAGGAATTTACTGAAAAGGCTATTAATGCAGTTGTTAATCAATCCAACTATGATAAAAACGAAATTATGATTGGAAAAGGAGAATTAAGGGTGAAATGATGGGGAGCTTTGAAAAAGACTACTACCGATATGGAGGAAAAAAAGATAAATTTAAAGATAGGGTTATCAATATGCTATTTCATCACAATTTGCGTTTTTTATATTGGTTAAGAAAAGCAGAAAAACATAGTATTTTGGGGGGGGTACAATGTTATCGATATTCCAGAAAATATGGATTAGAAATAAGTCCGAAAGCCAATATAGGAGAAGGACTTTATTTAGGCCATCCATATAATATTACAGTTGGAGAGTATTGTACGCTTGGTAACAACTGCAATCTTCATAAGAATTGCACAGTCGGAAGTACTTCTGGGGAAAATGGGGGTTCTCCTGTTATAGGAGATTGTGTATGGATTGGAATCAATGCCATAGTTGTAGGGGGAATAACAATTGGAGATGATGTTTTAATTGCACCAAATGCATATGTGAATTTTGATGTTCCTTCACATAGTGTTGTGATAGGTAATCCAGGAGTGATCCATCCAAAAGAAAATGCGACAAGAAATTGTATTCTAAACCAGATATAAAGAGATATTAATTATGAAAAAGATTAAAATTTTAATGGTGGCGGGAAGCATGCATGTTGGTGGAATAGAGAACCAACTAATGCATCTTGCAAGAAATGCAAATAAAGAAAAATATCAAATTGATTTTACTTCCACAATGCCAGATGCTTTTTATCGAGAAGAAATAGAGAGTCTCGGAGGGAAATTTATTTTAATTCCTCCAATGGATTGGAAAAACCCAAGGCGTCATATAGAAACTCTTTTGAGGCTTATGCGAGAAGGTCATTATGATATTGTACATTCGCATGAACTTTTCCATAGTGGAATAACACTGTGGCTTGCCAAGAAAGCAGGGATTCCATGCAGATTTGTTCATGCGCATAATTGGTGTGATGATGATGGAACGGGAAAGAAACGTAGTATATCACGTTCATTATACAATGTTGTGATGCAGAGGCTGATTAACAGGTATTCTACAGTCCAGATTGCGTGTTCGTCTTGGGCAGGTAAATTCCTTTACGGGGAACAGGTGCAGAAGCGAGATTCATACCATCTTGTTTTCAATTCTGTAGATACTGGAAAGTTTTTAGAACAGTATGATCGAGTGGAAACTGGAGAATTTTGTGATGACAACTGGACGAACATTTTAAATGTCGCAAGGGTAACGACTGTCAAAAATCAGAAATTTCTTGTGGAAATTGTAGAAGAATTTCGCAAACGAAATGACAAGATTCGTATTCTTTGCGCTGGAAATGGTGATGAAGAATACGAAGTACAAATTCACAAGATGATTGAAGAAAAGCAGCTTGGAGAGTACATTCAGTTCTTAGGTGTGCGCAAAGATATTGATGTTCTGATGCGTAAGTGTAATGCTTTTGTTCTTCCGTCAAAGTATGAAGGAATGCCGCTTGTAATGATTGAGGCGCAGGCAGCAGGACTTCCATGCGTGTCCGCTGATACCTATTCTCCAGAAGTGGATTTTGGCATCAATGCAGTGACTTGGTTATCATTGGAAGCAGGAGTGTCAGCATGGGCTGACGCACTGGAGCAGGCTGTAAAAAAAGACAGAGCAGTAAAAGATGATGTTCAAAAGGCGATTTACGATAAGCGGTTTGATTCAAAGATGTTTGCGGAAACGATTTGTGAACTGTATGAAGAAGATTATCTGCTTAGAAAGGTAAATAATGATTAAGATATTATTTTTTAGTCAAGGATTGTCAGCAGGCGGCGCAGAAAAAGTACTGTGCAATCTGGTCAATAACATGGATCAAAAAAAATTTGATATTACTGTTCAGACTATAGATAAATATGACCCACGACAATATCTTGATGAAGGTATTCACTATAAGGTGGTAAATCATTGTAAAACTGCGTTGGGAAAACGGTTATTTTCTTATTGGTTTCGCTTATGCGCGGAGCTGAAGCTGGCGTATCGGTTTTTTGTGAAAGATAATTACGATATTGAGGTTGCCTATTTGGAAACAGGATCGACTAAAATTATTGCACAGTCTACGAACAAGAAGGCTGCAAAGATTGCATGGGTACATTGTGACCTTTCTCAAAAAGAAGGTGTGGATACTGCAGTTGATAAAATCAAAAAACAGTATAGACAATATGATAAGATTGTTTGTGTCTCTGAGGATGTAAAAAGAGGATTTTACAAGCTGTTTGGAACTGATTTTGACATTGAGGTTCTTTATAATGTCATTGATGAAGAAGAAATCTTTGTAAAAGCGGAACAATCTATTGAATGGCATCGTGATCCGGATGAAATGCAGTTGTTGGCAGTTGGTCGACTGGCGCCGCAGAAAAATTTTTCTTATTTAATTGATACCTGTAAAAGACTCAGACTTGACGGTTATCAATTCCATTTAAATATTCTTGGTGAGGGACCTGAAAGAGAAAATCTTGAAAAGCAGATTCAAACGCTTGGACTCGAAGATACTGTTACGCTGAGAGGCTTCACGAATAATCCGTATCCGTGGATGAAACAGTCTGATATCATTGTTTGCTCTTCGAAATATGAGGGTATTAGTACAGTTGTTCAAGAAGCTTTGATTTTAGGTAAAACAGTGATTACAACACCTTGTGCTGGCATGGCAGAATTGCTGGGAGCATCAGAATTTGGTGTGATTGCGGAAGACTCAGATGTCGGTTTGTATAATTGTTTAAAGTCAATGATAGAGTCTTCGGATTTGGTGCTTAAATATCAAAAGTTAAGTGCGAAGCGGGGGACTCAGTTAAAAAAAACTCAGGTGTTAAATAATACTCAGCGTATGTTTCTTGAGTGTGTGGAGGGATTGCGCAAAAGTTAGGAGAGATTATGGGAGTTTATACATATTGGATAGTAGTCGCTATTGTAATCGTACTGGGTCTAATAATGCCTCAAAGGGGAGAACAAAAAAAATATTATATTATTATTGTAACAGCTGTTCAGACGTTTGTATGCGCTTTTAGATATATGTATCTTACAGGTGATTTGAGAAAATATGCAGCGACTTACTATGAATTACCCGCATACAATTGGTTTGATAAGAATGTTTGGCAGGAAGGCCGTAATGCCGGCTATGCATGGTTGATGAAGGTTACATCCCAGATTTCAAATGGGAATTTTCAGGTTTTTTTGATTTTATTGGCAGTTTTCACACAAGTAGCACTTGCAATTCTCATTTACAAATATTCACCTAAACCATGGTTGAGTTATGTGGTTTGGAATTGTATGGCCTTTTATATTACGTACGATTTTACAAGCATAAAACAGGGATTGGCTATGGCGATTCTTATGTTTGCTATGAACTTTATCATGGATGAAAAACCAATTAAATTCCTGATAACGACTCTAATTGCGGGCTTTATTCATGTGCCAGCGTTGTGTTTTTTACCTGCCTACTTTTTAATGAAAAGAAGAGTTAGTAACAAAACCGTATTGTTTTACATTTTTGCCACAATTATAATCTGGACATTTAGAGGTCCCATAGTTGATGCGGTGACAGAAATGTATTATGCTGGAAATGAAGAACTGGAATTTATTGCGAATACTAATAATGTATTAGGCGGACGCTTTTTCGTGGTATGTTTAATTCTTTTGGCCGGCATAATGTTAAAAGGGTTTAGAGAGAAGCGATTTGAGGGGCTGTTTAATATTATCTTAGTAGCAGCTATTTTTCAGATGTTTGCAATTTATGATAATGTTTTTACAAGACTTGCAGATTATTACCTCCAATTTTCGGTATTATTCATACCAATGATTTTCTATAATTCTTTTCGGGAAGAGGAAATCAATCGAAATGCAGCTACGCCGATGTTACCTTTTAATGAACGTAGCATGAGGATATTAGTTATGGCACTTACAGTGGTTCTTATTTGGTGGTATTATCAAACGTGTATTGGTGTCACAATCACAAATCCTGTAGATGATTATACTAATTTTCGTTTTATGTGGGATGTTATTCAGTAAGAGAGTGAAGGCGTATTTATAATGAACAGATTTAGTTTTATTATCCCGGTTTATAATTGTGGGAAATACTTGCCGGAATGTGTTAGAAATATTGAAAAAATTTCTTTACAAAATTATGAGATATTATTGATAGACGATGGCTCAACAGATGGGACAACCACTATTTGTGATGAATTAGCATGTCAAAATAAAAATATCAGATGCTGTCATCAGAAAAATCAGGGTGTTTCGGTTGCCAGAAATCGGGGGGAAGAGTTATCAACTGGTGATTATGTGATTTTTCTTGATGCAGACGATAGTATTGATCCAGATAAAATTTATGATTTACTAAAGATAGTTGATTCAGACCAAAATATTGATATGGTAATTTTTGGAATGTCATTTGATTATTATTACAAAGGGCATCAATATCGTAGTGATCAGTTAGGAGTATCACTCTTTGGTAAATTAGAAAGTTCAGTTTGGATAGAATATATACCGGAATTATTTGCCCAGAATATGATTAGTCCAATTTGGAACAAAGTAATTAAACGCAGCATATTGGAAGAAAATCAACTTAAGTTTCGAGAGGATATGTTTCTCTATGAAGATTTAGAATTCGCCCTACGCTGCATGGCTTGCTGTAATGTTATCTGTTTCTCACCAGAAATTATATATCATTATCGTCAGGCTGAAGACGAAGGAAATGCTGCCCGTAGATTGCAGAGAATTGAACATATTTCGATGCTGATTGGCCAAATAGAATCCGCATTGAATGAGTTAATCAAAAAGCAAAATGTTGAAGCAAGCAAAGAGCAGATCAAGAAAATTCTTGTTGATTTGTATTTGGTACTGGCAAGGGAGAAGATATCTATTTCGAGCAGGGAAGAAATACACATAATCTGTGATGATTTTGCGGCATGGCTTGATAAGAGTGGTATACGGATTCAGGAGGAACAGAGGGCATTTGTTGATTGTCTGTTGAATCGGAAAGTGTTTTATCTGATTTTTAAGCGAGACTATATAGCTGTGCGGCATAGAATTGCCGTCAGAGTAAAAAATATGAAATGGTATCAAAAGAGAAAATCAGGAGGCCGAATTTGGTAAAAAAACGACAAGTAGAATTAGATTTATTAAGAATACTTGCATTGATAGCTGTGATAATGGTGCATTGCACTGGTATTAGAACAAATAATGATGTATCGGTGGTTTATAATAGAATTGTTACATTTATTCTGGCAACTATTACATGGGAGGTTCCGGTATATGTTATGATTTCCGGGCGCTTTTTTCTGGATCCCGGACGACCAGTGAATTCAAAAAAAATTAAGAAGTCTATTTTCCGTTTGGTAATCGCGTTTTGCTTTTGGGATGTCATCTATCAGTTGTACTATATAGTTTCTGGAAATTATTCAGGATTGAATTGGAAAGGAATTGTTAATGAATTCATAACTGGTCCATATCACTTGTGGTATTTATTTATGTGCATAGGCCTATATGCAATCACTCCATTTCTACGAATTTTCATGAAAGAAAAGCGATTGATGGAATATTTTATTATATTATTTTTTGTTGGAGAAACATTTAATTATTATGGAATAATGATTCCTGGAATTGGAAATGCCATCGCTGAAGTGTTTGAAAAAACAAATTTTCATTTTGCACTTGGGTTTTCGGGCTACTACATACTTGGCTACTATTTGTACCATTATGATGTACCTAAAAAAATGGAAATTTCTTTGTATACAGCAGGAATTATCTGCTTAATTGGTACCGGTGGACTCACGGTTTTACGTTCGATTGTTGACGGCACAGGTGGAGAATGGTATTGTAAATACCTTATGCCTAATGTTATTGTTGAAGCAGTGGCTATTTATGTTTTTTTTGTTAAGAGAGTGAGTAAAATTCGTTTTTCGAATTATGCAAAATCTTGTATTTCTAAATTATCAGAATATAGTTTTGGGGTTTATTTAATTCATGCACTAGTTGCGGAATTATTTATATACACAAAAATTGCTGTAACTTGTAAGAATCCATTGTTAATGCTTCTGCTTATAACAGTAGCTGTGTTTATTGTTAGTAGTGTGACGGTTCATTTGATTCGTATGATTCCATATATAGGTAAAAAAATAACTTGATGATAGAGGTTTGTAATGGATATTGATTTTGTAATCTTGTGGGTCGATGGCAATGACTCGAATTGGCAATCGGAAAAAAGAAAATATCAGGGTAATATTATAACAGAGAATAATTCGATTAATCGGTATCGTGATTGGGGGATTCTTAATTATTGGTTTCGTTCAGTGGAAAAATTTGCGCCTTGGGTAAGAAAAGTTCACTTGGTAACATGGGGACATCTGCCTGTATTTTTAAATCTGGATGCCCCGAAATTACATATTGTGAAACATAATGAGTTTATTCCGGAGAAGTATTTACCTACTTTTAGTTCACATACAATTGAGATGAATATTCATCGGATCCCAGGATTGGCAGAGCATTTTGTCTATTTTAATGATGATATGTTCATGTTACGATCTTTCTATCCGGAAAGCTTTTTTATGAACGGATTACCTTGTACATATGGCGGAGAGGTTCCAATCGAACTTATTGGGAATATCGGCACATGGCAGCATGCTGCCGTTAATGATCTTGGTATTGTAAACAAGCATTTTCCGAAGCGGGATGCAGTGGTAAAACATGGTAAAAAGTACATGGATAAAAGTTACCGCTGGAAAGACAATGTTCGTACATTTTTATTGGAAAAGTTATATCCAAATTATTTTACTGGTTTCAAAAATATTCATGCTCCTGCTGCATATTTGAAAAGCGCATTTCAAGAGGTATGGGATGCCGAACCTGTAAAACTGGATGTTACGTGTAGCGATCGATTCAGGACAAGCGACAATGTTAATCAATGGGTAGTGCTTTGGTGGCAGGTGGCCAGCGGACAGTTTATGCCTAAAATGATTGATAATTTGGTTGCTTCTGTGAATGAAGATACGATTGATAAGTTTTGCCAGACAATTGTGAATCAGGAACATGATTTTATTTGTGTCAATGATCCAGAGGAGGAAATCAAATTTGAGATGTTGGCTGAAAAGCTGATTGAAGCATTTAATACTATTCTTCCGGAAAAATGCAGTTTTGAACAATAATAAGCTTCTGAAAGGACTTAATAATGAAAAAAGGATTTATAACAATTGCGACAGGAAAAGAAGAGTACTACCAGCTTGCTTATAATCTTTTGCGTTCATATAGGTATTTCTGCAAAAAACCTTTGCCCTTTGCAATTCTTTGCGATAGAGAGAATGAGTATACAGCTGTTTTTGACAATGTTATCGTATTTCCGGACGGTGCAACCAATTCCTACCTGGATAAGCTTAGTCTGGGGGACTATCTTCCTTATGAAGAGAATATTTTCATTGATGCAGACTGCTTGGCATATGGAGACCTGAATCAGATTTTTGATTATTTTCAAAACTCGGATGATTTCTCATGTTTTGGAAGAATATTATCGTTAGATGATAAGACGGGATGGTTTGAATATGAAAATCTTGGAAAACTAAAGCGAGAAGTTTCCTATGTGGTTGGTTTACATGGTGGCATCTATTATATGAGAAAAGGAGAAATAGTTCAGAAAGTATTTAAAAAAGCAAAAGCGTTTGTGCCAGAGTATCCCAAATTCAAATTCAAAGGTAAGTTTGATACTCCAGGTGATGAGCCTCTGGTGGCACTTTCCATGGCAGTAAATCAATGTCATCCGATTCCTTTTCAGAGAGAGGTAATCTGCTGTTATTGGGAGTATGTTGATTGTATGAAAATAGACATTACGAAGTCTTTAGCGAGGGTAGAAAGTGAGCCTGCTGGAAATACAATTCTTTTGCACTGGGGAACACGGTATACGCGAGAATTAGAGTATCAGAAGCAGATTGCATTACTGAATATTCTGGAAACGGATATTAATAATAAGGACAATCAGATTGTTCAATGCAATAAAAAATACCAAAAATTAATGTTGAAAGAGAGAAGAAAAAAGTTTGTTAAGAGAGTGAATAATAAGATAAAGAGGACTTTGAATATAAAATGAAGAAAAACATTATTTTTGTAACAAAGGCATTATGGATTGGAGGCATTGAAACCGCTCTTATTAATTTACTCAATCATTTTGATTATGAGAGGTATGACGTCACTTTGCTGGTTCTTCATGCAGAACTTGATATGTTGGAGCAGGTTCATCCGAAATGTAGGGTTCTCATTGTGGATCGAGAGAAAACAGTTACATTTAAAAAAGCATATGCATATTCTAAATTATACCATTTAACTGAGAATGCAGATCGTCCGTCTGTATTGCACAAGGCAATGATGTGGACTGTTCCGGTGATTAAATGGATAGAAAATCGCTTGTATATTTTTTATATTCGTGAGATGTTACAAGATGAAAAGTATGATGCTTGTATTATATATAGCGATGTTGTGGCGGAAATCGCAATACGCTCAATTCAGGCTAAGAAGTTTTTGATGTTCTATCATCATGGAGCTATGCGTCATGTTTATCATGATGCGATTGCTTACCGGAGGTGTGAGAAGATTATTGCTGTGTCGGAAAATCAGGCAAACGAGCTGAAAAAGTTTGTGCCCAGTGCTGCAGAGAAAATAATCGTTATTCATAATCTTACCGATGTTGAGGGAATCCGTGCAAAAGGAGCTCAGCCTACAGAGGAAATCTTTGACGAAACAAAGTTTAATATCGTTTCAGTTGGACGTGTTTCTCACGAGAAAGGAATGGATATCGCGGTTCGGGTATGTGCTGAATTGGTAGAAAAGGGGTATGATAACATCCTCTGGTGGATTGTGGGAGGGGGTCCTGCTATGCAGGAGGTACGAGATACGATTGTTGAAACTCACATGCAGGATCATGTTATTACCGTAGGCATGCAGAGTAATCCTTATCCCTATATTAGACAAGCTGATTTATATGTGCAACCTAGTAGGTATGAATCCTTTGGACTAACGATCATGGAAGCACTAATCCTTGATAAAAAGGTTGTTTCTACGGATACCTTTGGAGCCAAAGAAATTCTTTCAAGGCGAGATGATTGTGCGCTTTGTAAGGTAGATGTGACTTTACTTGCAAACGCAGTAAAAAAATATATTAAGTGTTCTGAGTCGCAGCAGCATGCAGGAAGTGTTTCTAAACAATTTGAAAAAGAAAATAAGACTTTGATGGAAAGGTTTGAAAAGTTTCTGTGAGGGACCATATGAATAATTCTAAAATATCAATTATAGTACCCGTTTACAAAGCGGAAAAATACTTAAAAAGGTGCGTTGATTCGATCTTAGCGCAAACATACACAAATTTTGAACTAATATTAGTAGATGACGGTTCGCCGGATACTTGCCCTGCGATGTGTGATCAATTTGCTATGCAGGATAATAGAATAAAGGTGATTCACAAAAAGAATGGTGGCGTTTCATCTGCAAGAAACGAAGGAATTAAGGTAGCAACATCTCCGTTTATTACATTCGTTGATAGTGATGATTATGTCACAGAAAGATATGTTGAGCATCTAATGCAAAATGAAAAAGCGGATTATATTGTTAGTGGATATCTTGAGGTAAAAAATGATGGACAACTGACCCCGCATACGCTAAGAAAAGCGTCAATTTTGATTGATGATATTAGAAACGTTCCTGAATTAATAAATTTAGTTCCTCTAGGGATGGTTTGGGGGCGTCGCTATAAGAAGCAGCTCATTGCAGATAATAACCTATTTTTTGATGAGAGTATGCGTAGGGGTGAAGATGTTTTTTTTAACGCACAGTATCTGTATTTTTCTAGTTTAGCTATGGTTTTTTCTGTGAGTGATTACTTTTATGTTAATACATCAAGTTCAGCTACTACACACTTTGAACCGATGTTGTTTCAATGGTCTATGAAAAGTGTATCTGCGATAGGTGAAATTATTGGTGTGAACAATAACACTTTTGGGCAAAGGGTCTGGAATAATGCCGTATATGTTTGTGAGGATTATATGAAAAATATAGTTAAAATGAGCGATACAGCTAAAGCTTTATTCGAAGTATGTTGTAATAGGTATGTACGGAGGAGTGCAAAGTGTAAAGGAGTATTGAAAGACAGGAAAATTGCAGTAAGAATTCGATGGTATGTTTATCCTTTGATTCCATTTCTGTATCCGTTAAAAAGGAAAATACTAAAATGATGAATAAAAAAGAGATGCCGCTTATATCTATTATAGTTCCCGTATATAAGGTTGAAAAGTATTTAAGGAGATGCGTTGTTTCTATTTTAGAACAGACTTATAAGAAATTTGAATTGATTTTAGTGGATGATGGTTCACCAGATAATTGTCCATATATGTGTGATGAATTTGCTAAGCAGGACAACAGAATAAAAGTAATTCATAAGAAGAATGGTGGGCTATCTGATGCTCGGAATGCGGGTTTAGATATTGCCAAAGGCGATTATATAGGTTTTGTGGATAGTGATGATTATATTGCCCCAGAGATGTACGAAATTCTTATTAATAGAATAATGCAAGATTATTCTGACATGGCATGCTGTAATTACTACTTTGTTAATGAAAATGGAACGCTATGTAGTAGCAAGAAAAATGATCTACCAATAAGGGATGAACTAATTAATCCTTATAACTTTTTGAAGAGATATTCTGAAGAATCAGATTGGTATTATGTTGTTGCATGGAATAAACTGTATAGGAATACCTTATTTGATGAATTAAGATATCCAAAGGGGAAAGTGAATGAAGATGCTTTTTTGATTTATCCTCTTGTAGATAAATGTCAGTGGATTTCTTGTGTACATAACCCCATGTATTTTTATGTTCAACGTGATGACAGTATTATGGCTCAGTCATTTAATGAGAAATCGTTAGATTATGGAGAAGCATTAATTGAACAGTATAAGTACGCCAAAAAGATCAATCATGTTGAACTGCGTGATTTTGCTGCTTCGAGGCTTGCGTATAAAATGGAAGAATGGGAAGAACATTTAGAAAAAGGAAGCAGGGCATATGACCACCTCGAAAAAATTAGAAAAAAATCATACTTTCTACTTTTCGAATATGCGGCATGGCGTAAGTATAGTAGGAGAGGACGACTGTTTTTGAAATTAAAACTATTATTTCCAAATCTGATGGGTATTTTAAGTAAACTTCGGAAATAACAAGCGAAATTATGAGGAAAATAAATGATTAGACTTTTAGATGGTAAGGTTCATTCTTTAAAAAATTATGTTGCATTAGCAAGAAAATTATGGCATCCGAAATGCAGAATTGCCTATTTACTAGGAACACCTACACATGTTAATATTGGTGACAGTGCAATAGTTATAGCGGAAAAGCGTTTTCTGATTGATTGTGGCTATAACGAAGTTGTTGAAATAACTGCAATGGAATATCAAGAAAGCAGAAAGAGAATCTGTCGTCTCATGCCCAAGTCTGCAAATATATTTTTGAATGGTGGAGGTAATATGGGAAGTTTGTGGCCAGTGGAAGAGCAGTGGCGACGAGATATTATTGAGGATTTTTCTCAGCATAATATAGTGGTTTTTCCTCAAACAATCTATTATTCAGATAATGAAGAATCGAAAGAATTAATGGCTACATCAGGTTTGATTTATGATAATAAGCCTAAATTAACTGTTGTTGCGAGAGAAGAACAGTCGTATAAAATGCTGAAACATTTATATTCACATTTGAATGTGCTATTAACACCGGATATTGTTTTAAACCTTGGACAACAGAATTTTGAGCTTCAAAGAGAAGGCATTTTAATATGTTTTCGCTCAGATAAGGAACGAAAGGTTGATGTTAATGATGAAGAGCGATTGATTCAGACATTAAAAAGAAATGGGTATGAAGTTAAGCAGTCAGATACGATGTCTGAGGTGGAGATTTCAATTGAGAATAGGGAGGAAATTTTTAATAAAAAACTTCGAGAATTTGCTGGTGCAAGACTTGTTATTACAGATCGACTGCATGGAATGGTATTTGCTGCTATAACAGGGACGTCATGTATCGTGTTGGGCAATAATCATCATAAGGTGAGCGGGACTTATGAATGGCTAAAGGAACTTGATTATATCGAATATGTTTCCACAATTGGTGAAGTAAAAACGCATTTTGATAGGTTATATAATAAAGAGAACAATATTTTTTCTATGGATAATGCCTTGTTTAC
>ERZ809224.325-NODE-325-length-48917-cov-13.833797_pt1 | contig 48917 bp, 53 predicted proteins | sample MGYA00520513_ERZ809224 | MGnify/ENA primary metagenome ERZ809224 (study PRJEB31576, sample SAMEA3212658) | Homo sapiens | biome: human-gut; feature: human gut; material: fecal | place: Sweden | collected 2012 ... | reverse complement strand
AAACTCATCTTTTACTCTATATCCATAACCAATTTTCTTTAATTCCTCAAAAGAAATATAGAAACACCAATCTCCATTTTCATCAATTAATTCTAAATCATTTAAGTCATAAGCAATTTCATCTTTTACCACTGAATTAAAAAATTCTTGATAAGAATCATATTCATATACATTAAAATCATTATCAAGATATTTCTCATAATTATTTATATTAATTTTTCCAGCTTCTTTTAATTCAACATACTCATCTTCTATAAAAATGTGTAGAATATTTTGTCCTTTTTCTAATAGCATTTCTTTTGACATTGTATTTATAAATCTTTCACATATTTTTTTATAAAAACTTTCTTCTTCGTCTAATATTTTTATAATATCTTGAAGTTCAAATTTATTTTGTTTATCATTTAAATAGATATATTTATGTGTATCTATATTTGATAAAACTTTTTCAATATTTTCATTTTCTATAAATTTTTTAGCAATAAATTCCCAATCATTTGTATTTAATTTGGTGTTTTCTTTTTCATCAAGTGTCTTATAAATATAATCATGGTGATACACATCTAATCTATCAATTATATCTTGTAAAGTATAAAAATTTTCTTGCTCTATTCCTCCCAAATTACCACCTTGTAAATCTTTTAATTTAAAAGCACTTTTAAAATTTTCATTAGTGTCTATGATTAAATCAAATTCATATACATTTAACATTTCTTTAAAAAATTTTACTATTTTTTCTTGTTTTAGCTCATCCATAATATTTCTATTTCCTTTCAATTAAATTTCTTTATTAAATTCGTTTGTTTTACTTTTTTCTATAATTTCATTAAAACTATTTATATAATTTTCATAATTCTTATCATTTAAAAGATTTAATTTTTTACCTATATCCATATAAATTTCAAAAGTCCTATGAACATATCTAATATCATCTTCATCTCCTTCAAGCATTTCTTCAATGTCTTGCTCATCCATAAAATAATCTAACATTCTAAAATAAACTCTTTTCGTTATTTCTTCCAAATTTGTATTTTCCTCAAAATCAAAAGTATTGCATTGTTCATCCCTAATGTTATATTTTCCATCTGGATATTTTACAAAACCCCATTCATAAAATATTAAAAAGTTATCTAATTCTAAAGCTATTTTTTTATCTTTTAATTCATTTCTAAAACTTGTATATATGTAGTTCATTTTAAATAATTCTTCTTTATTACAAGATTTAATTAGATCATCTACAGATAAAATTTTTATATCAATATCATAATCTGTATAGTCTTTTTCATCTCCAAAAGTAAATCCTTTTTCCCATTGAAATTCTATACAAGTAGATAAACTATTTTTTCTATTCATTTCAACTAAATCCCAAAAAGCACTATTAGAAAATTCTTGAAATTCTTTGTCATAGCAACAGTTTTTTTCAAAACTATCTATATATTCACTTAAAAATCCCATACTTTTCATAAGTTTTATAAAATTATATAGTTCATCATCAGAGAATCGTCTTACTTTTACTACTGCTCCAAAATTTAAAAATTTTTCCATATTATTCATATTGAACCTCCTAAAATTCATAATTTATGTTTTCTTCTTTATCTATTTCTTTACATTCAATTTCATCAGCCTCTACTCTAGCTTTATATAAAATATTGTTAGATAATCTATTTAACATAGATTTTATATTATTGGACTCATCAACTATTTCAGATATAGATAAAGGATTAGAACTTTCTTTCCTATTGTCAACTTTTTCCTCAATATAATTATTTTTATCAAATATATTGTTATAATTTATTATCCCTTCAATAACACTTAATGCACTTTTACTTGATATATCTACTTCAAATCCAAACTTATTATTATATTCAGTATTCCTTTCGATTCTCCAGTATTTATCTTTTTCTGTTATATCCCAACCACATTCTTTAATTATTCCTTTCAGTTTGTTTAATTTAACTTTGTTTATATCTATATTTTCTCTTAAATAGTAATAATCTCTACCTATTTTTAGTTCTTTAAAAATTTTATCTCTATCTGTAAACCTAGATGAATTAACACTATATTTTAGTGTTTCTTCTTCTAATCTTCTAACCGAATAATTGTAATATGATTTAAATCCTTCAAAATTATAATGAGCAATATCTCCACAAGCATTTGTGAAGAAATGATACATCTCTTTTGTCATTTTTTCTAATGAACCAGATTTTTGTAATTTTCTATATAACTTAACTATTTTCTCAAATGGATATACAGTATTTCCATCATATAAAATGTCTGATTTAAGTTTGTGTTCGTCAATGGCTTTCTGAATTATTAGTCTATCTTCATACTCATTTCCAGTTAAATATAAGTTTTCTATTACTCTTTTTTCACTTTCAATAGTTTCTGGTTTTCCATATAATTTAATATTTTTTCCATTTACTACTATTTCTATATGTTTCATTTTTAACCACTCCTTTAATCAAAATAAAAAAGACATTACTAATCAAATATTTCATCAGTAATATCTTTTTCTTCTTTATTATCTTTTAACATATATTCTGGAGGAGTAATCCCCACTTCTCTAATTGCATCAACTAAAGTGCAATCTTTTGATAAATATAAATCTCTTTCTATTTTAAGTCCAAATGGTAAATTTAATTTTTCTAATTCAGATAACATTACATATCCAAGTTCTGCATACTCGTCATCGCCTAAATGACAGTATCCAAACATTTCGTAATCACCATTATCAAGTTTATTGCCTTCTGTTATGAACCAAGTACCAACACCTACTGGATTAAAATACTTCACTATAACTTTGGCTTGTCCTCCCAAACCATCTTGACTTCCTAATGGATATTTTTCAAATAATTTTTCTAATTCTTTAGTCATTAAATTCATAATCATCTACCTCTTTTCTTAATTCATTATTAATAAATTTTTTATATATTATTTCATGATATTTTAATAAAAAGTTTTTTGATAAATCTTTAAGTCTATTGTGATACTTTTCAAAATCCTCTAAAGATTCTCGTATCGTAAAATCATTTTTATATTTCTTATCCTGCCTATATAAATCAATTTCTTCATCAATGTCAAAATTTTCATACAATCTATCAAGTTCTTTTTTAACTTCTGTTTTATTATATATATCTTGATAATTATCAAAAAAATAAATAGTATGTATCATATCAACTCCTCCTTCGGTCCAAGTTTCAATCTCCATACCATTTATCATTCCATTTTCGCTTAATAACTCTACATTGAAGTTAAATTCTTCTATGGCTTTTATAATATTCTCTAATATTAAATTTTCTTTTTTAGTTGCTATATATTTTGTTGTATCTAAATGATCTATTATTACATTTGGTTTAATCTTTTTTTCAAAACTGATTCTAGTATTGTTTATGCACTCATCATAATCTGCTATTAGTATTTGATTAGGTTTCAAAACATAATTTCCATTACTACAAACAATAGTTACATCTTCATTAGTCATATTTTTTATGTAATTGCTATCGCTAGTATATATATCATTACCTTTATCATCTTTAAAAAATTTAAATTGATTATTTGTTACTGAATATTCAAAACACTCATTACCATTTTGGTCTATATATGGTTTATGTTCTTCATCTAGAGTATATGTCATTATATCATCAAAGTATTTAAAATATCTGTCATCAAAATCCCTAATTAAAGCATCAAATAACAATGGTTCTTTAAAGTTTCTTAACATATCATATATTGCTCCGCCTAGATTTTCTATTCCCATACCACCATTAAATTCTGTAGATTTTTCTACTTGAAATTTATTATCATTATTTTTTGTTATTATAAAAATCGAACCTCTATGCACTTTTCTCACCTCCTAATAATTTAAGTCTAAATCATCCTTATTTTCCACTTCAGACATTTCTTTTTCGTATCTTTGTTGTAACAAATTATATTCTTTTATCATATTTACTTCTGTATCACTAAATGGCGATTTTTCTAGTTCACCGTACAAAATTCCAGCTTTTCTTTGTTGATTTCTTAAATCTATTCCTGCTAAATATGTACTAGCAAAAGAAATATTAGTATAACCTTTTTTCTCGCCAAAAAAAGAAGATAACTTTGTATCTTTTTCAGTTATCTCTTTAAATTCTATTTCTAAATTTTTTAGTCTTTCTTCAGTAGTTTCCTTTCTCATATCTATAACTCTTTCAATTCCTTTTGTTAAATCTTTAACATTAAATTGATATTGTATATAATCAACTATGTCTTGAATAGAATATCCTGCATCATCAGTTATATAACCAGAAATCCAAATAAAGACAGGTTCACCATTTTTTGTTCCTTCTTTTACAGTTCCAAATAGTCCATCTGTTAAAGTTTTTATACTCTCCTCCGGTTGCCATATATCTTGAACTTCTATGATTTCATCTGCTTTTTCATTAATACCGAAAGCTACACAAGCTGTATCCATTCCTATTTCAGTTTCTTTAATTTTTATACTACTTAAACATTTAATGGTTCCTTTATACCTTAATTCAGCATTTATTCTATCTTTAACAAGAAATATATAAAATTCTGTTCCTTTAAATGTATATTTACCATATCTATCTTCTACATTTTCTATGTCAATATCTATTTTCCAGTCCTTTTCATTCATTCCAGTTTTCTCATATCTGCAAGTTACATCTTTATCATAACTAGGATCAGATACAATTATATGATTTAATTTTTCTATTTTGCCATTATATCTCAATTTCTTCAACCTCCTTGTTTAAATATTCTACAATCTTATTCACTTCTTCATTAATTTCGTCATTTGAGTAAAAGTTTAAATCTAAATTATAATCAAGCACTAAATATCCATTTTCTAATAAATGTTCATTATATCCAAAACTTTCTCCATATTTCTCAAAATCAAAATAATCTAAAATTCCTTGTTTTTCTAATAGTTCATATATTCCATTTTCCTCTGCCATCGTATATCCCATTTTTACTTCTGGTGAACAGTCTTGGTTATATTCAATTCCTTCAAAATAGTACCTATAATAACTTATTTCATCAACTTGTAAGCAAATATTAATTAATTCATTAATACCATAATCTCCACCTTCATACTCTAAATATGCTTCAACAGCCTCTTTTTGTATCTCATCTAAAAAACTATAAATAATAGCAAGATTATTTATATCTTTTAGATTTGCCCATTGCATTGATTCATAACTAAAAGGAGATGTATTATCTACATCCCCTATTTCATATTCTTCATGTTCTCTATCGATTTTTACTACTTCTTTTAAATACTTATCTATTTTTTCTGTTGGCTGTGGTAAATCGAGCCAACCACCTACTAATTCTCCTTCATTATAGTAAGCTAAATTCTGTGCAAAAATGCTAAATACCTTCTTCATCTTTAATCATCTCCTAATCATAATCTAAATCCTTTAATTCTTTATAAGAATCCTCTTTTGTATTTTTTTGTATCTCATCAGCCCAAACAATAGAATTATAAGAATTTCCTTCACTATCTGTTCCTATATTATGCAAAACTGTTGCTTTGTCAAAATCCTCTTTTTGTTCTTTATACAACTGTTTTACCTTGTCTATTCCTAATTCTTCAATATATGATTTACTATAACTTGAATTTAAAAAATCATATCCATAGCATAAGCAACTATTTATCATATCTCTACAATCAAGTTCTCTATGTAGTTGCTCTTGTTCTTTTGTTAATTTACAAGGTATTCCGTCTATGAATCGTGGTACTTCATTTCTTAATCTTTCTATTTGTTTATCTGTCATTTTCATCACCTCTTTTATCTAATTAATATTCTAAATCAATTTCTTCAAATTCTACATTTAAGTTTGATTCTATATTATCCTTCATTTTTTCAAACATTGCTTTATCCTTTTCTATAGCAATAGCATTTCTATTCTTATTATTACAAGCAATCACGAAATTTCCACTACCTGCAAATTGATCTAATAACACTTCATAAGGCTTTGAAATATATTCAATAATTTCTTCTATTAATTTAACTGGCTTTTCTGATTCCATAATTTTATCTTTTGAATTTTTAGGTTGATAATCAAATGTAGTTGGTAGCATACCATTAGTACCTCTCATATAAGAAACTTCTAGTCCTTTTCCCTGCAATATATCTCTTACTTCATAAGATGATTTTCCTTTTACCTCTAAATTATTTTTTTGTGCTGTTGCTAAATTTTTCTTTGCATCTAATTTCAATTTTCTGGGTTCTCCATTACTAAAAATCATTACATCTTCTGTATTTTTACTTTTTCTACCTGTGTTTGAAATAAATTTTCCCTTTTTCCATGCCACTTTTGCAAAATACTTAAATCCACTTTTTTCAGCCATTTTCTTTATTTCGTATAAGTAATCAAAATTTACTTCTGACTCTTCTGGTAAAAATTCGACAAGAAAAGCACCTTCTTTTAAAACTCTTTGCTTTTCCTTAAAATCTTTAATTTCATATCTAAATAATTCAAAAGTAGCAAACTTTCTATTTCCACCAGTTAAGGCTTTTTGTAAATCGTATGGATGATCCGTTATTATACCATCAATAGAATTTGACTTTATCATTGATAAATCCCTACCATCACCATTTATCAAAAGACAAGTATTCTGTTTTCCTTCAATTTGACTTGTTACTTTATAAACTCCTCTTGATATTTTGGTGAATATGCCTTTTTCAACTCCCTCATAAATCCTAGCTCTAATAGATTCGTTATTTACATCCATATTTTTTATATTTTTAACTAAATTAGTTGCTTCTTTAACTGTAAATTTTTCATCTTCTAAAAAATATTCAAATAAATTCATCTGTATTGTATTATCCATACCCTTTATTCCTCCATTTCTATTTCAGAAATATCATTATAAATTGTTTCTATTCCTTTATTCATAATTGGTGGATTTTTAGATACAGTTTCAATAATATATTTTTTGTATTTATCTTCTAATTCAACATTTTCTTTTATTTCCCATTTATCTGTTTCTGATTTAGCATCATACTTTTTTTCAAGTGTTACATATTTTATTATTCCATTTAAAGAATATTTAACATTATACACAGTTGTATCATTATAATTCCCATAATATTGAGCAGATATAATCTCTAACGGATATTCTAATTTTCTTGTCAATTCTTCTACTTTTGCTTTTAATTCGTTGTTTTCTTCAATTAGAAATCCTTTATCCATATTTTCTAATTTTTTATTCTCTTCACTATATGTTTTGTATATATCAGTTTTTTTCATGCTCATATAATTATCTTCTGTGATTATAATATGGTCTAACAATTCTATGTTAAAAGGTTTTAATATTTCATCTGTTATATAAGTTATATGTAAGTCATCTTTGCTTGGTTTTAATGAATTGGATGGATGATTATGTACTAAAATAACTTTATCACTTGCAGTTAGTAGTGCCATTCTAATTATTTCTTTTGTATCTATAATTACATTTTTAGATGAGCCAATACCTAATAAACTTATATCTCTTATATTATTACAACTATCTAATCCTACAAATAAAAGATGTTCTCTAATTGCATACTTTATTTCCTGAACTTCATCTAACTTTAATACATCTTTTGTTCCTTCTAATTTTATGTTTTTTAATGGAATAGATTTATCTATCACTTTAATATTCATTTTACTTCATCTCCATATTTAGTTTTTTGTGTTTTGTAAATAATAATAAAAGAGAATAAATATAGAAATATAACTATACCTATTCTCCATAAATCATTATCAAAACATCTTGCTATGGATAGCATTAGAGCATTAAAAATACTTAATATACCTAATTTTAAAATTCTTTTCATACTTCAAACTCCTTCTTAATAATATTGGTTTAAAATCATATATCATCATATTCGTCATATTTATCATCTAAATTTTTTTGCTCTAAATTATCTAATTTGTTCTTATATTCTGGAAGTATCGTTTCAAATAATTCTGTATATCTTTTATAACCATTTTCATTTAATGGTGCTCGTAGCGATGCTTCACTCCAACTTATTAATTCTTCTTCGATTACACTATATTTATCTGTAATAAACTTACTTCCGTCAAAAACAGGACAAGATGGTTTTAACATCTTATCCATTTCAGATTTAGATTTTATTTGCATAATCATTTTTGTCTTTTTTTCTGCAATTTTATCAATTAATATGCTTAAATATCCTCTTTCTTCATAATACTCTAAATAACCATTTAGCCTTTTTAAAGCATCAATTCTTAAATTTTTTACTTTATCTGACACATTTTCATCAAACAATATTTCAACAAATGTCAGAATCATAGTAATTTTATAGTTACTATTTACATTGTCAGACATTTTGCTTCCTCCTTTTTTATTTTTCTTTTAATCTTGCAAATCCATAAAAGTTTGGTCCATCCCACCAACCATTATGATATTTTCTTATTCTAACTCCAGAAGGATTACTTCCAGTATCTATTACCCATTCAGCAGTTTCACCATCAATAGTTAATTCTCCCATATATATTCCAATATGAGTAATACTTTCTATTCCTTCAGTAGGGAAATTGCCATAGGTATTTTTTAAAAATATTAAATCTCCTGCTTTTCTTTCTGATTCAGTTATTGGATAACAATAATTTCTATATATACCCTCTGCTCCTGTATTTGGTATTTTTATTATTCCAGTATGTGCCAAGCAATGAATTACCCAAGATGAACAGTCATAATAGTCCATACAAGTATCATAAGATAAGTTGCTGTGATCCATTAAATATCTTGTGCCAGCATTTCTTAAAAATTCTTCATAAATTGCTCGTATTTGCTCATCTCCAATATTTACATTTAAGTAAGCATAAGTGCTTTTAAATTCTTCACTAAATAAGTCAAAAAAAGAATTAGAATTGTATAACAATCTAATCTGCTCTACTTCACTATCTGTAAATTTCGTTTGGTTTTTATCATAGTCTAATTTTTTCTTTCTCTTATATCTATTTATTTTATCAAAATTATTATTACACCAATTTATATAATCATCTAAAGAAGGATTAGTAACAATTTTCTTTGTTTCAGTTACTGTTTCAGTTTTTGTTGTTACATTACCATCTTTGTCCTTTTCCTCTGTTGTCTTTTCGTAGGTATATGTTTCTTCAGTTATTTTTTCAAACAATTCTGCTTTTTTAAATTCTTCTAGTAGTTCTTTTTCTGCATTATCATAGGTTAATTCACCATTTAACATTTGTAATATTGATAGTGGTGCTCTCCAATTTATCATACCTTTTCCTTCAATAGAACCATCTACTACTTTTCCAGAATTATAATATTCAACTGTTGTAGCATCATACTCGTTTTGAGTTTCTATCATATATGTTTCATATTCTTTCATTGTATCTTCACTCATACCAATTCCAAAAAAACTACAAAATGCTACAATAGCAATAATTATAATTAATACAGGTGCCATCTGTGGTAATAATGATAATATCATCTTAAAAACAGCAGTTATTAATTTCATTATAAGTTGCATCATCTTTATTAGTACATTAGTAGCATTTGATAGTACCTTTTGACCTAATTGTTTCGTGAATTTTGAACCTATCTTTTTTCCTAATTTTTTTGTATATTTTAATGTTCCTTTTGTAATTTTATTCGAGATTTTATTTCCTGCCTTTTTTAATGGTTTAGTCATTATTCTGCTAGAAGTATCTTTAAAACTTGCAATACTGTTTTCATTTAATCCTGTGTTTATATTTTTCCCTGTTCTTATCATTTTTTGAGTAGAGTTATTTATAAATTTTGCACCCTTTATTACTGTTTCTATTCTTTTAGAAGTTCTTATTTTTTTATTTGTTTCTTCTGTAATTTGTTTTAAATCTTTTTCTTCAGAAGTTGTCTTAATTTTATTATTACTTTTTAAATTACTATCTTTTTTTACATTAGTTTGAATTTCATTATAATCTTTTGCCTTTGTTTCGATTTTTTTAATAGTTTCTTCTGAAATTTCGTTTTTTTCATTTTCAGTATTTACACCTGTTTCTAATCTAGACTTCTCAATATCGTTTTCAGCAATTTTTTGTATTTCCTTTTCATACCACTTATTTATATTTTCTGCACTATCTAATAATAAATTTGTTCCTTTATGTGAATAATCTGTTAATTTATTTAAAGAATTTGCTATATCTTTATTATTATCATTTGCCATAATTATCCTCTACTTACTTGTATATTAGATGTTTGATTTAATTCAAAAATATATGAGTCTTTAGATACTTGATTTCTAAAGATAATCTTATCTTCACCATAAACTATTATTCCTTGACCTGCTGGTGAATCTGTAACATATCTTGCTTCTTCATCACTTATGTCAAAAATTCTACAAATAGCAGGCAAGTCTAAAGTTTTTTGTTTTAATATCATAGCAAACTCTGAATTAGATAAAATCTTACAACCATCATCATTTCTAATTACATCTCCGTATATTTTGTGTTATTATAGTAGGAATAGCATTTTCTTTTCTTCCTGTCTTATAAATTTTAGTTATATATTCACTTGAGAATTTATTTGCAAGTAGAATATGAAACTCATCAATAAATATCCATGTATGTTTATTCAATTTTTTGTTTCTATGAAGTCTATTAATTATATGGTCCAAAACTACTAAATAACCTGTAGTCTGAATACTTTGTGGTAATTGTGATATATCAAAAGTCATAAAACGATTTTTAATTTCTATATTAGTTTTCTTTGCAAAAATATCCATTCCACCAACAACATATCTTTCAATAATAAGTGCTAAATTTTTTGCCTCTATCTCTGGTTGTTTTAATAATTCATTATAAAACTTTTTAAAATCAGGCTCATATTCTTTATTAAAGTTATGAAGTTGATATTCTTCATAAATGTTTTTTGAACAACGATCTATTAAAGTTTTTTGCTCTCCTGAAAGTCCATTTACTATTGATTCGATAAAAGCTAAAATAAATTCTGATTTTTCTTTTATTGCTTCCTTATCATCAGTAGTATATTGCAATGAACTATCAAATGGATTGATATGTGTGTTAGCATTTGTACTTATATTTAATGCTTGTCCTCCAAATGCTTTTATTAATGGATAATACTCACCGTTGAGGATCAATTACGCACACTTCATCTTCTGGGTATCTTAATAATACTTGTTCTATTAGTAATTTTATAGAAAAGGATTTTCCAGCTCCAGAAGTAGCAAGTACACAGCCATTTCCATTTAATAGTTTTTTTCTATCACAAAATACTGGATTCTTTGATACAAGATTTAAGCCATAAAAAATAGAACCTTCTTGCATCAAGTCCTTTGTATTGAAAGGTACATTGGTAGCAGTAGATTCTGAAGTTAATGATCTCTGTATCTGTAAGTTATTCCACCCAAAAGGTAAACAATTTTGCACACCTTCTAATTGTTGCCAGTCTAAATTATATAAACTTATTAAATATTCACTTGCTATACTTTTAATCAATTTTGTTGCCTTATTTAATTCTTCAAGAGAATTTGCTTGAATACATATAAGAAAATTGTTTGTAAATAACTTTTGTTTTTTCTTTTGCAATGCTTCTCTTAAATCTTGTGCATCACTAATTGCATCTTCTAATTTTTCGTCTAATACAGCCTCATAATTATAATTGTTATGGTTAGCTTTTTTTATCTTTTCTAGTCTTTCTGTTTTCATTCCAGATATTTTTTTATTAACCATTTTTATAACATCTGCTGGATTTGTTGGAGTTATATTTAATGTAGTTATTATGTTATAATTAGTAATTGTTGTAATTCTATTATAAAATCTAGGAGTAATTGTTTTAGGTAATCTACTTACATACATTACTCTTATAAATTTACTTTCACCTATTTTTATATAATTTTTTTCTCTAAAAGATATATCTTCCTTTGGTGCTAAAGTATCATATATACTTAAATTATTGTTTTTGGCATATTTAACAAAATTATCTATTCCATTCTCTTTTGCAAGTTTATTATGGAATAAATTATAAAGATAATTCAATCTTTCATTAATATTTACTCTTGTAATTTTAGATTTTAGTTCTTTAAATTTTTCTTCAGCTCTTAATTGGTATTGCATAAAAATATCTTGTGCTTCTTTCATATTCTCTGCTTTTGTTGAAATTACAATCAACCTTTTTTGACATAAAATTTCATCTTCTTTACCTATAGCAGATTCAATTAGATTATTAAACTCTTTAGCAACTCTATTTTCATTTTCATTTAAATATGTTTTATTATAAGTAAAATTTTTTTTATAATCATTTGCTTTAACTGGTGTTCCAAAACATATCACTTGAATATGATCATTAAAGTTAAAAGAATGTAAAAATTCTACCCATTTTAAGAAGATGCTTTCCTGTTCTTCGTAATTAGCTTTTGCAAAAGATATATCTTGATACTCAAAGCAAACAGAAAAATGATTTTCATCTAATTGCAATATTGAATTATCTTCATTATATTCTTTAAAAAAAGTTTGCATTACTTGTGATGTTGTTTTAGGTTTAGCAACTGGAATAAATAGATATTTTTTCAATAACTGTAGTAATATAAATTCTTTCTTTTGCTTATCACTTAACTTTTTTTCTTTTACTTTTTTCAATTTTTCTCCTCCTTCCTATAAGTTTCAAGGAGATTGGATATATTGTACCAATCTCCTTGTTTTAGATTTTTGAACATTCCTGTAAAAGTTAGTTCTCCACAGTATGCTTGTTTTTTTATTTTTCTTTTAAAAGTAGTATAAAAAAATACCTTTGTTGGTAATACTGGATGCTTATTATTATATACTCTCATCCATTTTGCATTATAATTATTTTGATAAAATTCTAATAATGTTTTTTCCCATTGTTTTATCTTCATTTTCTCTACCTCTCTAATAATTTCAAAAGTGCCTCTTGTTGTTCTTTTGTCAGTTTTGAAAGTTTCTTTGATAATTCGTCATTTTGCTGTTCATTCTTTAAATTATTTTTATTATCTTTTTTATTTTCAAGTTTAGTTCCATATTTTCTTCTTGCTTTTTCTAACATTTTCTTTTCTTTGATTTCTTTTCTACTTTCTTTAATTTCTTTTTTAGTATTTTTTGCAGATTCTGATTTTACTTTCTTTTTATTTTTTGAATGTTGCATTTCATAATCAGCATCTGTTATATAATGCAATGGTTTTGCAAATAATAAGTAATGTCTTACCCAAAATGGTATAACTTTCTCTGCTGGTAGCTCATGGATTTTAATAAAACCTATAAATCCCAAAACTCCTGCAATAGCAATTACAATATAACTTGTTATATCTTCTCCTATTTTATCTTTTAAAAGTAAATGAGTTGGAACAACACATATTACTATTAAAATTGCAAATACCCATTGCCTAAAATTAAAGAAATATATTTTTTCCTTATAGTCTTTAATTTCATCAAATACTGTTATTTCAATATTATCCATCTTTAATGACCTCCTGTTAGTTTTTCTGAAAATTGACTTGAATACTGAATTACTGCTAAATACATTCCATTTAAGAATAGCATAGCAACAATAGTAGATATTGCATTTGTAGAAGCAACAGTTCCACTTAACCCTTGTAACCCTATTGCATAAATATTTGTTGCAATATAAATAATTACTGCCTCAATACCAACACTTGCTGCAAAAAGGAAATATTGTACTGCTTTGCTTCTTCCTTCATCATCAGCTGCAAGTGCTATTGGAATTGGAGAAAATGCAAAACATAGTATAAGTTTTATTACTCTCAAAAATATCTGTGTTAAAATTTGAACGATTGTTGTCATAAATGGAATAAACAAAATTAAATATAGTCCATAAGTCATAATACTATCTACAAATCCATCTGGTACAGCATTTATTAAAACATCTGCTATGTTTATTGTTGTGTTAGTATTGGATATTGCCTCTGTAACACTTACAAAAATGTCATTTGTTATATTCATTATTGCTACTAAAAAGTCATAACCATTCTGTATAAAATATTTTAGTAATAGAAATGAAACAAAAGCCATTACAACTCTTTCCCAGCTCATTCTTTCAACTTCCATTGACTTTTTTATTAAATTAATCATAAAAAAGAGAATCAATAAACTTAATGCTATTGGAACTATAACATCGTTTACTGTTTTACCAATAGACCAAATATTGATTCCTTGCACACTTGAAAAATTAGTTAAACTTTCAACTGTACCAATTAAATTTCCACTATCTATGTTAATACCGAAAACAGTAAACTTAAAACTATATAATATTCTTATAATCCCATCCAATTAAATTGCCTCCTTTTATAATCCAAATAAATTTTTAGATTGTGCTATTGCTACTAACATAAAACCAGCCATCAAAGTCATTAGACCTCTTGATTTTCCTTCAGCATCTTCTCTCTGCCATCCGCAACGCAAACATTACTCCACCTACTAAAGCTATTATTCCTCCGAATCTTTGTCAACCAGTCGCAAGCGAAATTGATAAATGAATCTATTGATTCTGTATTTGATGCTGCAAAAATTCTTGTTTCTGCTAAAATTAAAGATCCTACCATAGTTGTTCCTATAATAGTAAATTTTCTTTTAATATTTTGTAATTTGTTTTTTAACATTTTCATTTTGACCTCCTATAAAAAAGATAAATTCCTTAATCAAATAAATTTGATTTTGAAATTTATCTTTTTCTACATTAAATTATTTTTAATTTTTAAATCTTCAAGTTTTATAATTCCATTTTTCATAAGATTTTTTAATTCATTTTTATCTACTTCTTTTATTTCAGTTTTTTCAATAGGTATGGCAAAACTCAACCCTAAATCACACAATAATTTATAATCAAGATTAGCACCATATTTCAATTCTTTTTTGTGATCATAATATTTTTGAATATTATGATCTCTAGGCTCATATAAATCTGAATAATTAGGATGTTCATTTAAATTGTATAATTTTGAATAAAATGCTCCTATTCCTGCAATAAATAATACACAATTTCCAGATGGCATTTTTGAAAGTTCATCACTTGTTGCTAATTCTCTACCAACTACATCCCAATTCGTTGAACTTGAACCTTGTCTTGAATATGTCCTTCCAATAGATTTTTTGTACCAAGTTTTCTTTCCGAAGCAATGCTACTAAATACTCTAAAGTTTCTTTACTCATACCACCTAAAAACAATGTACTATCACAACAGTCTAATACTGATTCCCAACTATCTTTATATTTTTGCTTTAGTTGGCTAAGCGATTGTAGTCCGTATCGTTATTCCGGACATTTAAGCCTCTTAAATAAGCCAGTTCCTCTATAAATCGTGGAATCTCTCCGTAATTGAGACCACTCATCCATATATATTTCAAGTGGTGTTGCTAAACTTCCTCCACACTTTTTCGCATTTTCATCTATTACTTCAAATACTTGCGTATAGAAAATACTAGCAAGGTAGTTAAATGTATTATTACTTGGTTTTGTAATAATAAAATAAGCAACCTTTCCATTTCCAATATGTTTCTTTGAATCCTTATTTATCTGTTTTAATAATGGATCGTTGTCATTTAAAGGCATACCTATTCTCTCTAATTCCATTGTGTCTATATCTGTAAGGTTTGCTATTTCTTTTATATTGAAAGAAGCTAATCTTGCTGTTGCAACCATAATAATTGTACTCATCATTTTTGGTGCAGAGGCTGCTACTTTAAAATGTTTATATTGTTTTACTCCTATTGCCTCTGGTTCTTCTTTTGCCCACGCATCAAATAACCTATCTAGATTTGATACTCCAGATGAATCAGGATTAGATAGACGAATTAGATTTAGTATAGTAGTAAAGTTTTGGTGTGATTTATCATAATGTCTTAAAGTATAATAAAATAATGCTTGTAAATATATCATTTCAGCTTTCTCCCAAAAAGGATCACCAGAAGTATTTTGTATATTTTCACTTTTTGTATTAGCCATTATTGTATTTATTAAACTCATTACATCATCTTCTTGTATAGGATTTTCCTCACTATAATATCCTGTATAATTATGATTTTCTTTTATATACATTAGTGGGTTATAGCAATCAGAAGCAGATTTATCGTCAAGGTTTAGAACTTTAATGGTGTATCCTTTTTTCTTCAAAGAATATCCACAATCTCGTAGTAGTTCCCCTTTTGGATCAGTTACTATTATTGTTCCAGTAGCAGACAAAATATTAGGTTTAAAATAATATCGTGATTTTCCACTTCCAGGCCTTCCTATTAAAACTACATGTCTATTCATTTTACTTATTTTCATATTTTTAGAAATTAGTTCGGTTTGTGTTAAAATCATATTATTTTCAAATTTCTTATCTCTTTTATCTTTAATTTCTTCGGCTGTTCTCCATTCAGCAGAGCCATAGGTGTTTTCTTGAATATTCTTCTTGTTTTGCATTTTATATGTTTCATAAATCATTAAAACAAAAAAAGACACCCCAATAGATATTAACAAGTTATTTCTTGTAAAATCTATTGGAGTGTTTATTTTATATAGTTCATTCAATGCTATTGTAAAATATTCTAATGACCAAGTTCCACCATTACTGGATACTAATGTTGTTACTCTTAACATATAATAAAATATAATCACAAATACTATTACAAATATTATCTTTGAACTCTTTTTATTCCTTTTTACCAGCATAAATATTTTCTCCTTTTTTAATATTCTAAATTAATATCTTCTTTGTTTTGTATTCTTTCTTTTGTAATAATATTAATGTTATCTAGATTTTTAATTTCGTCTAAATTGTAATCATCCCAAGTCCAACCTATTGAACCAAAATCATACAATTCTTTTTTGCCTTCGTTTGTTTCTATTATTTTCTTTTCTATTAATTCTGTTTCTGAAACAACATCATTTTCATATATTTTGCATATAAAAGAATCTGTATATTTATCATAAACTATTCTATAGTCTGAACTACTAAAATTATGTGCAATACAATCAGCTATTTCTTTTTCAAAATATGGTCTTGCCCAGCCATTCCATCTTACTTCTTTATCATAATATCCTTCATAATATTCGCTATTTCCTATATTAAAAAATGCTTTTGTATTCAATTTATCCACCTACCTCTTTTTCATCATCAAGATTTACTTCAATTTCTTTATTTTCAGTAATAGTTGGAGAATTTTCAACTTGCTTTTCTAAATCTTCAAAAATATTATGTTTTTCTAAATCTTCATTAACTACATTTCTTTTTTTTTCCTTTTGAGCAAGTTCCTTAACATCACTTTTTAGAACAGTCCAAGTACATTCATTTTCTGTTCTTTTCATAATATAATTTTTTCCACTTAAAATGTCATAAACTTGTTTTTCTTGTTCTCCTGTTTTAGTTTTAAAAGAAATTATTTCATCTTGTGATTTTACATTCCATTGTAAGTTTTTGTTGTCAGAACCAAACACTCTAATTTGTCCTATACTATTAAATCCCATTTCTGAATATCTTTCTAAATTTTTGTTTTCAAAGTAGATATTGGCTGTCTGATTTTCATCATCATCTGTAATTACTTTCACACCATATTGTATATCTGTTGCATCAAGTTCATCTTGTATATTCATAAATGCAGAAAAAGGCATAGAATGAATACAGTAATCTTTTTTAAATTCTTCTATACCTACTTCTCCTATTTCGTGTAAATGAAATTTATCTGATAAATCTTTTAATTGTTGTGCATTTAAAGAAACTCCTTCATCTTGACTTTTTTCTATTGCAAGTTGTGTATTCTCATCAAATAAATCTTTAGAGATATTAGTTCTATATTCTATAATATCTTTTAATCTTTCAGTCATATACGCTTGTTTTGACTTATTAAAAAAGATATTGTATGTTTTATTTTTATGATTTTCTATTTGTTTTGTTTGTTTTTCTTCATATTTTTTTATATAATTATTTAGATTTATTAGTTTTGCAACTTTAGGAAATCTTGCTTTAAAGTTACTCATGGTTTTAATTCTTCTAGCATATCTAGTAATTCTTTTTTGTTGAAACAAAGATTTTTTCTTTCCAAATTCAGAATCTTCATTATTTAGATTTCGTTCACTGGCAACCACTCTAATTCCATCCTTTTGACATTTTTCCATCACTCTAATAGTTTCATCATAAGAAAGATTAGTTATTTTTTCTATTTCTTTAGTTGGTCCATCATTCTTTACTGCTTTTATTCCTTCTATAAAATAATGATAACTAAATATTGAAAAAGGTTTTAAAATATATTTAAAAAAATCTTTTATTCCAACTTTTACGGCTCTTTCAGCTCCCTCATAAACTTGCGTAGCATCACTTTTATTAGTAGCTTGCACTTGGCATCACCTCTTTTTCTTTTCCCATTGAAATTTCATATAAATTAAAATATTTATGATAAAATTCATCTGTTGTTAATCTAGAAATCCATTTTTTAGTTCTGTTTTCCTCATCTATTGCATATTCACTCATATTAGCAATACCTGAATTAGAATTTATTATTTCTAATTTATCATCATCTATTTTGTATAATTGTTTTGGTATAAATACTTGTATTCCACTATTTATTGGCAAATAGATTCCTTTATATGATTGTTTCTCTTTTCCAGATAATTTTATAAATACTGACATTTCATCTTTGTTTCTTTCTTTTTTAGTTTCTTCATTTTTAGTTATTTCTTTATGAGTATATTCGATTCCTTTTTCTTTCTCATTTGATTTTTCAATTAAATTTTCTTTTGTTAATTTTAAAATATTTTTACTATTATTAAAAACAAGTAAAGTTTTATACTTATCATTTTTTACATATTGTTCACTTAAAGCTGATTTCATATTTTCTGGATAAGCTAATCCATATCTTACTGCTTCCATTACATTTTCATCTTTAAATCTTTGTATTGATTGTTCTTTTAGTGTTTCTATATAGGTTGAAGGAAATAGCTTTTCAAATTGTGTTGAATTATTTGCTATAAACAATTCTTCAAATTCATCTGGATTATTTTCAATATATTCTCTTATACTATTTCCAAAACTTTCATTATATTGTTTTAAAATTATTTCTTTTTGCTCAATAGTTAATTTTACATTCACTATGTTTCCTTTTGAATCATAACTTTTTACATTATCTAGTAACTTTTCTAAAATAAAAACCTTATCATTTTTAAATTTTATAAATTCATCCGAATTGTAAATATACTCATTAACATATTTAGCAATATCTATAGTATTTTCATTATCTTTTAAGTAATTTTCGTTATTTAAAGTTTCTTCAATTTTTTCTTTATCTAATATTCCAGTTTCTAAATATTTTTGTAATATTCTATCTTGATGATTTGTTGCATACTTTTTTAGAAGATCAGATATATAGTAATAAAAAAATATTCCTTTATATTTATCTATTCTTGATTCTTGTTTTACTTCTTTTGGCATAATAATATCTTCAACCTCCTCTTTGCTTAATTCAGATATATTACTGATATATTCTTTAAACCTTGATAAATCTTTCGTGTCTTTAATAAAACCATCATTTTGCATTTTTTTATAAATGGAATAAATATTATCAACATTTATTTTTTTATCTTGAATATACTTATTTTTTAGCAAAAAAATAAAGGCTGAAATCTTTGTATTGTATATCGCCTCTTTTTTTATATTTGCTATTTGTAAATCACCAAAATCTTTATAATTACCATCTAAACTTGATAAATCTAAAATACTAACCTCAATATTTTCTTTTAGTAATTCTGTAATTATTCTTATCATTGCATTTTTTCCAGCCTCATCATTGTCTAGACATAATGTTATCTCACAATTTAGTTTTTTTATTAAAGAAAGTTGTTCATTTGTTAATGCTGTTCCCATTATTCCTACAACATTATCGAATCCTATTGCTTTACTGCTTATAACATCCATGTAGCCTTCTACAATAATAATTTCAAAGTTTCTTGCATAATGTTTAGCATTATGATAATTAAATAAAATTTTACTTTTATTAAAGGCTGGTGTTTCACTTGTGTTAATGTATTTAGGCTTTATATCTCCTAATGCTCTTGCACCAAACCCAACTGGATTTCCATTTTCGTCAAAAATAGGTATTGTAATTCTATTCTTAAATACATCCGAAATCCAATTATTATATTTTTTTGCTAATCCTAATTCTATTAAATCATTTACATTATATTTATTTAATAGCTCATCTAATATATTATTTTTATCAAAATCATATCCTATATGGAATTGTCTTATTATTTCTTCATTTAAATTTCTGCTTTTTAAGTAATTCATTACTTTTGTAGTTTCTGTATTTTGTAGTCTTAAATTATTTTCACTTATAGTAATTGCATCTTTTAAAATACTGTTATATTTTTGTTTGATTTTTTCTTTCTCTTTTAAAATTCTAGGTTGATTATTTTGTGGAATAACTATATTTAAATGTTGTATATCTATTGCTTTTTGCATTGCTTGTACTAGATTTATTGGGTTATGATTTATCTCATTTTCATATTTTTGTATAAATGAAATTGCATTTCCTCCTGAACCACACACAAAGCATTTTGCAATTCCTTTATTTTCATTAACCATCATAGAAGGATGTTTATCATTATGAAACGGACAAGTACATTTATTTTTATTTACTGCTAATCCATAATAATTTAAAATATCCACTATATTTGAACTTGATAAAATATCTTCATAAACACTCATATACCTATTTCTTCCTTATTTTCATCAAGTTCTTCTTTTAAAGGTTCTTCCAAATATTCTTTGGTGTAATCATCATCAAATTGCCTAATTATACTAGGATATTCTAAATAAATGTCCTCTTTATTTCCATCATAACTATTTTCTTCAATATCATCTAGATTTTCTCCAATAATTGTATATCTATATGAATATTCATTTTTGGCAAGATAATCAAGTCCTTCTACTATTGCATCAATTTCTATTTCACCACAAAAGTCATACCATTTAATAGAATCCCAACCAAAATAACATTGTCCTTTTCCTTGACTTTTTATATCCAAAAAATTTAATAAGTTATCTTCCTTAATATCACCCTTTCTTTCTTTTAAATAATTTTCCACAAATTGTTCAAGTTTTTTAAATCCTTCTTCACTTGTTACTATTCTTACATCTGATCTGTACCCCATAAATTATTCCTCCCTGCATCCTATTTATCAATTTCTAAAAAATTTTCAATTTTGTTTATTAGTTTTTTATCATCTTTGTTACTAATAAAAACTATAAAACATTCTTTATTTTTAGGATTATAGACCGTTAGCAAAATAATATTGTTTTCTTTTAATAAATCAAAAAAAGCAGCTATCTCTTTAAATCTATAATCGTCTTTAAACTTAAAAATCAAATATTTTAAAACATTAAAGGACTTCATATATCTGTTAGCAACTGCAAAAACTTCTCTTGTAATCATCTTTGGTTTATCAATTTCTTCAAAATAAAACTCATCATATAATCTATAATAAGTTCCTACTTTTGCTTTACTTGTAATTAATGTTCTAAAATCTTGCAAATTATAAATTAAATCACTTTCTATCATGTCATTTCCTCTTTTCTTTATAACTGAAAAAAGAGTGGGAATTTCACCCACTCAAAATTAGTTTTCAGTATGTTTTTTCTTTAATGTTATAATTCCAGTAATTATTCCTATTAAAGATATTACTGCAATACTTCCTAATAAAACATAGTTTGTTTCATTACCTGTTTGAATTAGAGGTAATAAAGAGTTGTAATATTCAAAACTATAAACATTATCTTTTTCCTCTAATGAAACACCGTCTGCAAATACACCTTTGTCATTAATTTCTATTTTAACAACTTGATCAGAAAGTTTGTATCCTTGTGGTGCTTTAATTTCTTTAATATAATATGTGCCATAGCGAAGATTATCAAACAATGCTGTTCCATTATCAGTATTTGCTCCTACTTCTTTTATTAATTTAGTACAAGCCTCATCTTCATATATACCAAATGTGAATTTATTTGATTTAATATGTTCTTTTGTATCTTTATCTATTTTTTCTACTCTAACTGATTTTAATATAGGCATATCCTTCATTTCTACAACTTGTGTTTCCTTATCAGTAGAAACTGTAAAAGTTATACTTTCTGCTACTTCATAACCATAAGGTGCAGTTTTTTCAGTTAAAGTATATGTTTTTCCTTCTTCAAGTCCAGTAACTTTGTGAGGTTCTTTTGTACTTATCCATTTATCTACAACATTTCCGTTTTCATCTGTTACTTCAAGTTCAGCTCCTTCAACTTCTTCTCCATTTGTTAAATCTGTTTTTGTAACTTCTAGAATCTTATCAATCATAACAACTTTTTGAGTTTCTTTATCTGGTGTAACTGTAAATTCAATGTCAGATGCTTTTACATATCCATCTATGCAAATTTCCTCATGCAATGTATATGTTTCTCCTTCAATTAGTCCATTAATTTTATGAGGTTCTTTACCAGAAACCCATTTGTCTACAATATTTTTAGTTTTATTGCTTGTTACAATCATTGTTGCACCTTCTAATTCATTTCCAGCGATGTCTTGTTTACTCATTTCTACTACTTTATCTACTAAAACGATTTCTTGTGTTTCTTTGTCTGTTGTAACTGTAAATTGTGTATCTGTTGCAATTACAAATCCATCTGGAGCATAACTTTCGTGAAGTGTATAAGTTTTACCTTCTTCTAGTCCATTTATTTTATGTGGTTCTTTTGTGCTAGTCCAATAATCTACTACTTCTCCTTTCTCATTTGTTACACTCATTTCAGCACCTTCAATTTCAGTACCTCCAATGTCTTCTTTTGTCATTGTTACTATTTTGTCTATCATTGTTACTTTTTGTGTGTCTGATGTATTATCTACTGTAAATTTAACATCTGTGGATTTTACAAAACCAAGTGGTGCTAAATCTTCACGAAGTGTATATTCTTTTCCAACTGTTAATCCTTCAATAGTATGTGTTTTTTCTGTTGAAGTCCATTTGTCAATTACATTACCTTCTTCATCTAATACAGATAATTCTGCACCTACTAATTCTTTTTCTCCTGTAATATCTGTTTTGCTTATTTCTACTAATGTTGTATCATTTTCTACAGTTAGCTCTTGTTCATAAACTTTCGTAACTGTGTCTTTTTGTGTGAATCTAACTTCATATTTTGTATCATTTAATACAAGTCCGTCTAAAGTTTCAATTTCTTGTATTTCATATACACCCATAGGAAGTTCATTTATTTCTAATTTTCCTTCTTTTGTTAAATTATAAGTTCCTACTTCTTGACCAGCATTATAGATTGTACTTCCATCTATTGGACTTATTACATCTTCTTTTGCAGTTAATCTAAATTTAATTCCACTTAAATCACTAATATCAACAAGAGATGTATCTACATTTTCTCTAATTGCTACTGATTTATCAAGTAAAATAGTTCCTGTAGGTTGGTCGTTTTTGATTTCTACTGTTTTCACATAATCATCTTGTGAATCTTTGTCATAATCTCTAATACCTTCAATAGTAAATTGTATTGGCTTTTCTAATTGTAAAAATCCTTGTGGAATAAGTATTTCAGTAATTTCATATTTACCTACATCTAATTTTAAAGGTGTTATAACTGTTCCTAGTTCATCATTATCATTATTATAACTGTTATCTGGAACAACTAAATTGTCAGCATTTGTAGTAAAACTATCATATACTGTGCTACCAATTTTTTGAGTTATTACTTCACCTTTTTTATACAATATCTTTCCATTACCTCTATCATAAATATCTTCAGCAGCTTTTATTTGGAAAGTTGCATTATTTAATGTTACTATTTTTCCAGTATCTAAATCTTTCTTAACTAATTTAACATAGGCTTCTAATTGTTCATTATTTATAATTATGTCTTTTACTTTTTGAGCAACTTCTTGTACCTCACTCTCATCTTTTGTAATTGAGAATGTAAAATCACTTGCTGTTTCAAAATCTTTTGGTGTATTAGTTTCTTTTCCGATATATTTGCCATAAGGGAATTTTATATCTGAATAAGCATTACCTTCACTATCAGTAGTTAAAGTATCATAAGTTGGTGCTATTGCTTGTGCTTCGGCAACTCTTTCCTCATTAACTTCTACCTTATTTCCATATTCGTCTATACCATTCCATATTTCAACATAGGTATATCCTTTGTCTAATGCTTCTTGAACATCACTTGCTAATTTAATAGTAAACTCTGCTCCCTCTAGTCCTTGAACTTCACCAGATTGTTCATCAATTCCACTCTTAAAAATATGAATTTGCATTTTCTTTACAACTTCATAACTTGTTATAGAATCAGATATTATTGGTGTGTTTTGGTCTTTGTACTCTAAATTTACTTTATATTCTTTTGTATCTAATAAATATCCTTCTGAACTAACTGTTTCTTTTACAAGATATTTTCCAAGTGGTAAATCTTCTACATCTTCAGTAGTTCCTTCTTTACTCATTGTCCTTGTCGCAACTTTATCACCTTTTGAATAATATTGTTTTGTATGTGCTTTATTCCATATATCTTCATCAGCATATACTTCATATTTAGCATCAACAAATGTTGCATCTCCTTGTGGTGTTGAACCTGTTTCACTATCTCTTTTTATAATAGTTATTTTTCCAGTAGGCTCATAATTCACTACTGCTTGACTTGTAGTTTCATTTGGTTTCACTTCTACTTTATATGTTTCTGTATTTTTCAAATATCCTGTTGGTGCTGAATCTTCTTTTATCAAATAAGTACCTTTTCTTAATTTCTCTAATAGTATTTTTCCATTTTTTACTTCTACAAGTTGATTATAATTGTTTGGTCCTGTTACTCTAAAAACTGAACCATCTATTAAATTTTCTTCTGTATCTAATTTAGTTAATTCAATATTTCCAAGTAAATTTACTTTTACGGAAAAAGCCAATGTTACTGGATCGTTATAGTGTAAAGAGTATAATTGATTTTGTACTCCTTCACGGAATGTAAAATATATTGTTGTATCTCTGTCTGCTGATTCTTCTTTTATCATTCCCCATTCTTTCATAGTATTGTCAGATATATTTAATTGCTCTACATTACAATCTTCTGATACTGTTATTGTTAAAGTGTTTTCTCCTTTATTATGTTGAAATCTAATTCCATTTTTTGTATTATCACAAGAATTATAACTTGCTAAAACTCCATTAGTATCTGTTATAACTTTTGTTTCTCCTGCATCTAATTCAATAGTTGTTGCATCAAATGATGGTCTTTTATCCATATCTGCTATCTTTTGATTTATACTTGCTTTAAATGATTCATAACCTCTTTGAATTGATGAATCTCTAAATGTTGCATTACTTTGTCCTAGAGTTTCCCATATATATTGTTGTGTATATACATAGTCCATTTTTACATTATACATATCTTGAGCAAGTATTCCTCCGATCCACTACATAAGTACCATACTTTGAATACCATCCAAAGTAAGCTATTTTACATGCTCTTTTTATTGTTGGATCAGTAGGAGTATGATAACCTCCATTTTCAATAGTTCCTGTTTCAAAATCCACAAGATGTTCAGCACAAAAAACTGTATATCTTTCTCCAGAATCTAAATTTATTAATCTCCTAATTAATATTCCTACACTTCCTGTGTGGTCTGTTGTCTTTATTCCTGAATCGTATTGACCACCAGTAAAATCTGCATTTCCTGACGCTGCGAAAATTGGTTGCACATTTCCTAATAATGTGAATATAAGCAATAAAATTGCAATTATTTTCTTATTAATTTTTAATTTCCTACTCATATTAAAACTCTCCTTTTTTAAAAAATTACAAAAAAATAGAGGCTTATACCTCTAATAAAATATAACTCTCATTCCAAGATAAACTCCTTCACTATCTTTGATTGGAATACACTCTCCACTCCAATTAAATGATTTAAGATAGCTTTGAGCAGCTTGTGTTACATTATCCATTGTATATCCATCTGAAAATAAAAAGTCTTTATTTTTAGGTTTCTCTGTTGCATTTGTTGTAACTTTTTCTGTTGTTTCTTCTTGATTATTATCTTTTTTGGTTGTATCTTCTTTTTTATCTACATTTGTATTTTTGTTAGTTCGTTCTTTTATTTCTTCTGTTTCCACTTTATTAACTGTAGTTTCAGTTATTTTATTTTCATCTGTTTTTTGAGTTTTACTTTCATTTGTTACATTTATATTCGTTTCTTCGTTTGTGCCTTTTAATTCAATACTATTTGAAGTAATTTCATTGTTATTTGAATCGCTTTCTTCTGTAGGCTGTTTTAAATCTATATAAAAATAATATAAAGAAAAACCACCTATAAATATAAGAATTAGTAAAAAAACTATTATTCTTTTCTTTCTTATGTCTTTTTTATACAGTTGTAATAATTTCTTATCATTTTCATCCATTATCTTTCTTTTCCTCTATAGGATTGACATAGTTATTAAATTTACTTTCAAGTTTTTCATAATTCTTTTTTAAGGTTTTATATCCTTTTATTTTTATATCAATATCATTTATTCTTTTTTGCACACCTTGTTGTGAATTAATAAGTTTGACTTTTTCTTTTTCTAATTTTTCAATTTCTTTTTCAATTTTCTTGAGCATAAATTCACCTCCATAAAAAAAGAGCCAAGAACATATCTTGACTTCTATATGATTTTATTTTATATATTTATCTATAATAGTAATTTATGGTCCATTTACCACAATACATACAATCCCAAACTTCATATCCATACGGACAATTTTTGTAATAAGTATCATTGTCTATTTGATTAGTTTCCCATAAGTTACTCCAGTAATTAACTTTTTCATCATAAGCAGATATTGCTTGGCTTTTAGAACTATACCATTTATTAGAATTTCCTACACCCATTGAATGATTATTGTTGTTAGTGCATCTTTCTACAACTGGCTTTGCAGGTTCTGTTTGCTCTGATTCATTTTGTTCTGGCTTTGTTGTTTCTACTGGTGGAGTTGACGGTGTTGGTGTTTCTATGGTTGTTCCTCCAGAATTACTTGAACTAGAAGGTTTATTGTTATTTGGTTTAGAACTATTATTTTGCTTGTTAGTTGTCTGTGTACTTTTACCAGTAGACTGTGTTTCTTTTTGTTCTTCTGGTTGCTGAACTTCACTATTTGAAACATTGTTTTCTTCAATATTTTTATTAGTTACTTCATTTTGTATTTCATTAACAGTATTTTCATTTTCAATTATATTTTCATCTATTTCATTTTGCATTAAATTTTCTATTTCATTTTTAGGCTCATTTGTATTGTCTTTTGGAATAATAAAAATTATCCCAATTATACCTATAACAATTAAAACAGAAACTATTATTATAATTAAAAGGATTTTTTTATTCATAATACAACACCCCTTAATATAATAATAAGCTATTTTTCAAAATTTGTCAGCACTTTTCCACAATTTTTATTTAAATAACATCTAAATAAGCAATAATATAATATCTTTGATCAGTTGGACTTGTTTTTGCATTTAAATATGAGCAAGTTGATAATTTTACAATTTTTGTGATTTTCTCATCGGCTTTAATAGTTATTTTACTTGCTTTCTTATAATAATCTATTCTTTCTTCAAAGTTTAGTTCCTTTATATTGTTACTTTCTGTATTTACTCCTATTGAATATACACTAAAAATAGTAGCTTCATAGTTTTCATTTGGAGTATAAATTTTAAATTTTTGATGAGTATATAAAAAATTTTCATCCATATATTTATCCAAAGTTGAAAACATACTTCCATTTTTCATATTGTGCCCATATAATAATGTTTCAAATTCTTCAAAAGGATTTTTGTTAGTTGTAAATATAGAACCATTACTATTATATTTTTTGTTATATGAATGTTTTAAATAATATAAGTTATTATCTTTTAATATGGGATAATTAATAATTGTGTCTGGTATTTCTATCCAAGCAATAATATCTTTATTTATTTCTTTTAGTTTATCCCAATCAATATTTTTCTCTTCTGTTTTTTCGTTTACTATTATTGTTTCTTTTATAAGATTTTCAGTATCTTTATTGCTTTGTTCTTTTTCTTGAAAATCATTAAATATAACGTAAAAAGAAAAACTAAAAGCAATAATACAAATTAAAATTATTAAAACAATTAAAACTTTACATTTCATAATTAGTTTCCTTTTCTAATCTTTCTGCTTTTTCTTTTAGCATTATTTCATCATAAGTTTCATCTTCTTCAAGATATATTGATACTGAATCTTCCATTACTCTATCATCTAAAAATCTTTCGTAACAATTCTCCGTTTCTTCTGTTATATACTTACCTTTGTTTAAGGATTTTTCTTCTCTTTTTAGTTCTTCAATTTTTTCTTTGAGATATTGCTCTGCCAATTCTTTATTTTGAAATGTTGTAATTGTAACGGCATTGTAATATTCATCTAAATCAGTACATTTAAAGATAACTCTGTAAATTTTCATAGGCAAACTCCTTTCTTTTTTAATTTTATTTTTCAGTTAGTTAGAGCATAAAACCACCTCCTTCAAATTTCAATTTCATCATTATTAGGCATAAAAAAAGAAGGCTCTTTACTTTCCTTCGTTAATTCGTTTTCTATGCTCTTATAAAAATAACTAATAAAATTCTCTATTCTTTTTTCTGTTCCCTCATTTTGTTTCTCTCTATCTTTACAGTCATTATATACCTGTATGAGTTTATCTCTGGTTATTTTATTTGATAAATGAAATAATTTGTTTTTTACCATTAAAGCAATAATATAAGTTATATTTTTTACAGATTCTAAATTTTCTTCTGACATTATATCTATAATTGGTTTTGGATATAACATATCAAATTTTTTTAATGCAACATTTATTTCATTAAAATCAACATTTATAAATTCTTTTGGAATTTCTTTTTCTTTATCTATTATATAATTAAATAATCTATCTATCTTTTCTTTATTTATATTATTATCTATTATATTATTATATTGTCCTTTTTGGGACATACCCTCTGTCCTATCTATCGAATAGGGGTATGTCCTATTTATCGTATAGGGGGTATCATTTGGATATATTCTTCTTTGTATTATCTCACCTTTATCATTCTTTATAATATCTAAACATAAAAAACCCAATTCTTTTAAATGAGAAACCCATTTTGATATAGTGTGAGGTTGTGCATTTAAAAGTTTACCTAAATACGCATTAGAAGCATAACAATATCCCTCTTTGTTAGATAGAACTGTTATAACTGCATATAATAGTTTTTCATTTGCCTTTATTTTTTCATTGAATAATACTGTAGAAGGTATTATTGCATAATAACCAATTTTATTTTCTTCATTCATCTCTATTTTCACTTCTCTTTCCTGCTAAAATTATTGCATATAGAAAAAGTGAAATATTTGCTCCTATAAATAATCCTAAAAGAAATTGCCACATTTTTTTCACCTCTTTTTTCTTGTTTTTTTGCACTTTCTTTTACAGGTATAAAATATTAACCTGTAAAGAAAACTGATATATTTATTGCTATTTTTTTATTTTTTTTAATAAAATAAACATTATCTAAAAATTAGATAATGCCTATATTAGTAACATTTTTTTCAATTTAGACGATTTTTTTTGTGGTTGCACTTTACTACCATTATGAGATTAGAAAGGTAAAAGGTGCAATCATTTACTAATTTTTGTCAGAAAGTTCTGACTTTTCAGTAGTTTCAAGCATTTTTTCAATTTTTTCCCATATCGGTTGCACTTAAAACCTTACTTATCTGCAGCTAAATCCTCTTGTAAATCTGCAATCGGGTCTCCTTTTACCGCTAATACAGAAGCAGTAAATGGAAATCCAGCAGCAGCTTGTGGATATACTCCAACTCCATGATCAGTGTAATATGCTCCAAGTCCTGCTTTTTCTAATTCTTCTGCTGAACATCCATCTGTTAGTTGGTGTACAATTGTTCCTACCATTTCAAGGTGAGCAAGTTCTTCAGTTCCGTATATCGTTTAATATAGCTTTAGATTTTTGATCTGGCATTCCAAACCTTTGAGATAAATATCTAAGTGAAGCTGCAAGTTCTCCATCTGGTCCTCCATATTGAGATATTATAAATTTTGCTAAACGAGGATTTGGACATTTTATATTAATTGGATATTCTAAAACTTTATTGTAGGTCCACATTAATAATTCCCCCTTTCCCAAGGCCATGGTTGTTCTAACCATCTCCATTTATTACATGGGTAAAAAATAGTAAGTGGCCCATACATTTTTTGATATTTGTCTTTTAAATCTTTTGCTTGTTTACAATATTCTTTATGCATGCAAAGAGCTCTTTGGTCATCTGGGTGTGTATCCAAATATAGTCCAAGTTCTATTATTGCAAAATCTAAACTTTTAATTTGGTCAATCATTTCTTGTCTTCGCATATCTCTTCCGTTGCATTCTTTTCTTGTTTCATCTTTTTCACATTCTTTACAGTCTATCATTTGTTACACCCCTTTCCTATTGTATTTGAATTTCTAATAAACTCAATTTCTTCCATTGATTGTCCTGGCATATATGGACTTACTAATTCAGGAAATATAGTTCCCATTTTTAAACCTACTGAAGGTAAAAATGTTTTATCCATAGTTTGCCATGGTACATAGCTTTGTGCAAACATTGGATTTGTAGGAAACACATTATCTTCTTCATCAAATCCACATTCGCAGTTATCTTCTTGTAAAGCCATAGTATTTTGAACATAATCACAAGTATCATCTATTAAATCTTGTTGATTGCTGTTCATATTATTACAACCACAAGCTCTGCATTGCGTATAATTTCTATACATTATCTATTCCTCCTTTTACAGTATATATATATCTTATGATTACTGACCTAAAAACGTGAAAAAAGCACTTAGAAGTTTTTTCTTCTAAGTGCTTCGGAATATATTATTAATTTTTATGTTTTTTAATTAGCATTCCAGCTATAATAATTGCTGCAACAGTTAGAACAACTAATAAAATTAGTGCTGGTAATTTATTTTCTGTTTGTGCTTTTACAACATTTGAATTTATAAATACATTTATTTTATATTCTCCAGTTGTTACTCCATCCTCTGCTGTTACTATAATTTTAACTAAATTATCTCCTTCTTGTAAATTTTCGTTGCCTTCAATTACAAATGTAGCCTTTTCATTTTCTGTTTCTGCTGAAATATCTAATTTTGATATTTCTTCACTTACATTTATATTATAATTATAGATATTATTTTGAAATGATGGATATATATTAAAACCTTGAACTATTAATGATTTTAACCTAGTATTCATGGCTTCTTCGTTCAAAGTTTTTGTAACATTAATTGTATATGTTTTTGTATTACCTGCTTCCGCCTCTACAGTAACTGTTATATTATTTTCACCTTCTTCTAGTCCTTTATTACCTTTAACAGTTACTGTTGCTTCAGAATCTTCTGGCTCTGCTATTACTTTAATATCTTCTACATCTAATCCTACAATTGCTGTATATGATGTAATACTCGCTTTAAATTCTGGTGCCAAATCTGTTCCTTCTAAAGCTAAACTCTTTAAGTTAGCATTTTCTGACTTTGTTTTAGTATTTGTGGTTTGTGATTCATAGCTTGGTCTGTTATTTCTTTCTGGAGTTGGTTTGTTAGAGTTGTTGTTTGTAGTTGGTTCTTCTTGTTTTGGCTCTTCTTCTTTTTCTGGCTCCTTTTCAGGTTTTTGCTCCGTGTTTCCTGTAACAGTGTTTTCTGTTGGTGGTGATACAATCTCTCCTGTGGTTGTATTACCATCTGTATCTACATCTGTTGCAAACACGCTAACATTTGTAATTAAACTAATTAATAATAAAATTAAAATAATTCTTTTTTTTAACATTTCTTTCTCCATCTTTATACTTTATATTTGTACTATTCCACCCATTACGGTATTTATATCTGCTTCTGCATCAGATAGATCTGTAACTACTTTTGCTCCACCTGCAATTACTACCTTATCTCCTTTTTGTAAAAATCCTTCTTTTTTTAATGTGTCTATACCTAAATAAACAAGTTTATCTATGCTATCTTGATGAGGGAAAAGTTTAGGTGTAATATTCCATGCTGCTCCTAATTGTCTATATGTTATTTCATTTTCTGTTATTGCAAATATTGGGCATTCTGGTCCAAAACTTGATACCATTCTTGATGTATCTCCTGTGTTTGTATATGCTATTATTGCTTTTGCTTCAATATTTGCTGCTAATGTACATACAGAAAAATTCATATTAAACTTATAATCTAAATTTTCTAAATTATAATCTCTGTTTTTAAATCTTTTCCAATATTTTAAAGAATCTTCTATTGTTAAAGCAACTTTATTCATTGTTTTTACGCACTCTACTGGATAACTTCCTGTTGCAGTTTCTCCAGATAGCATTATTGCACTACTTCCATCATATATTGCGTTTGCTATATCACTAACCTCTGCCCTTGTTGGCTTTGAATTTGTTATCATAGATTCTAGCATTTGAGTTGCTGTTATAACTGGTTTTCCTTGCTTATATGTTTTCTTAATAAATTGTTTTTGATATATTGGAACTTGTTCCATAGGTATTTCCACACCTAAATCTCCTCTTGCTACCATTATTCCGTCTGAAACTTCTAATATTTTATCAAAATTATCTATTCCTTCTCTATTTTCTATTTTAGATATAACTTTTATATGTTCTCCATTATTTTGTTTTAAAACTTCTTTAATTGCAAGAACATCTTCTGGTTTTCTTACAAAAGAAGCGGCTATATAATCAAATCCTGCTGTTATTCCATATTTTATATCTGCTATATCTTTTTCTGTTATGCTTGGCAAATTTAAAATTAAATCTGGAACATTAATACTTTTTCTGTTAGTTAAGTATCCACCTTGTATAACTTCACAAACTATATCTTTATCTGCTATTTCTTTTACTTTTAATTCTATTGTTCCATCATTAATTAAAATAGTTTTTCCTACAGATACATCTTTATATAATTCTTTGTATGTTATAGATACTTTTGTTTCGTCTCCCAATTCATCTGCATTTAATAATGTAAATGTAGCTCCTTTTTCTAATAAAACTTTTTTGTCGTCTTTAAATTTTCCTATTCTTATTTCTGGGCCTTGTGTATCTAATAGAAGAGGTATTGGTAATCCTAGTTCTCCTCTAATCCATTTAAATACATTTATCCTTTCCTCTTGGTCTTGGTAATTTCCATGTGAAAAGTTTATTCTTGCAACATTCATACCTGCACGCATAAGTTCTTTTAAAACTTCTGGATTATCTGTTGCGGGTCCCAAAGTACATACTATTTTAGTTTTTCTCATCATATTCCCATTCCTCGTTTTTTAAAATTTTTTGTGGATTCAAAGTAGATATTTTTTCAAATCTTGAATCTCCTATTATTTTTTTGATTTTTTTAATAGCTTCTGGTACTAGTAAATATATTTGATTTGGCTTATGGCAGTCACTTCCTAAGAAGTCTACCAAATTATTTTTTAGCAGTTTTTTTACTGTTTTTTTAGCTTTATCTCCATATAAACCTAATATACTAGCATAATTACATTGTATTAATGCACCTTTGTTAATATACTCTTCTACTAGTTCCGGATTTTCTTGAACACATTTATATCTTTCTGGATGAGCAATTATTGGTTTAATAGAAATACTTTCTAAAAAATACAACACATAATCTAAGTTCTTTACTGTTGAGCTAAGTGGCAATTCTATTAACATATATCTGCTATTAGCCAATGTTAATAGTTTTTTCTTTTTTATAAGTTCTTCCATTTGGCTTGATATATAAATTTCCATTCCTGAATGTAATTTTACATCAATTTCTTTTTTATCTAAAACTTCTTGTAGCTTTTCTTTCCAAAAGACTAATTCTTTTGAATTTGTTTCATAACAATTCAACAAAAAATGTGATGTTAATATTATATCTGTAAATCCTATTTTCCTTGCTTCTTCTATCATTTTAAAAGTTTCATTTACACTTGAAGAACCATCATCTACATTTGGAATTATGTGTGAATGTACGTCTATCATATCTTTCTCCTATTATTTATCTTTTAAAAATTCATCTAATTGATTCAATATATCCTCTTTTTTAGCTTTTGTTATTCTTGAAGAATCATTTGTATAAAATTCTCTTTCTGGTTCTTTTTTTCTTGGAGTATTTGATGTTGCTGTTGAGCCATAATAATAGCTAGACTCATATTTTGCAGCATTTACTGGTACTTTATTAATAACTACACCTGCTATTTTTCCTCCAACATTTTCTATATCTTTTTTTACCTTTGCTAAATTATCTTTTTTAGTTGATTTATGTGATGTTACAATTATAGTGCTATCTACTATTCTAGAAAGTATTAATGCATCTGTAACAATTAGTCCTGGTGTTCCATCTAATATTACTATATCAAAAATCTCTTTTAATTTATCTATCATAGCCAAAGTTTTTTCTGAAGCTAATAATTCAGAAGGGTTTGGTGGCACATTACCACAAGTTATTAAAAATAAATTATCTATTGAAGTTGGTTTTATATAATGAATAATACCTTCTTTATTATCTGAGCACACTTCATCTATTCCAGATAAGTAATTTGATAGCCCAGGAATATTATCTACTTGAAACATTGTGTGAAGTCTACCTTTTCTCATATCTGCATCAACTAATGCAACTTTTTTCCCTGCTTGTGCAAATGTTATTGCTAAGTTAGAAGAAACCCAGCTTTTACCTTCACCTGGCATTGTAGATGTTATTAAAATTGTTTTTAAATCTTTTTGTGAATTCATAAATTGTATGTTTGTTCTTAATGTTCTAAACACCTCTGCTATAGGAGATTTTGGACTTTTTTGAACTATTAATTCTCTTTTCATTATCTTCTACCTCCTTTTCTGATGTTTTCTATATTGTAGTCTGGTATAGAGGTTAAAACCATTAATCCAGTAGCCTTTTCAACATCTTCTTCTGTTTTTATTGTTGTATCTAACATATTTGCAATTAAGCAAACAATAACAGAAATAACTAGTCCTATAAATGCAAATATAACAAGATCTTTTGCATGATTTATATTGCATGGAACATCGCTTGCTTCTGCTCTATCCAAAACATATATATTGCTTATATTATAAATTTCAACTACTTTTTCACTAAATACCTTTGCAATTTCGTTTGCAATTAAAGCAGCTTTTTCTGGATCTTCATTTTTTACTGTTATTTCTATAAGTTCTGTATCTGATACAGCCTTTACAGAAACATTTTTCTTTATTGAATCCATATCTTTTTCAGACATACCTAAATTACTAATAACTTTGTTTAATACTGATTTTCTTTTCATTATTTCACTATATGTTGAAACTAATTTAGAATTTAAAGTTAAGTCTGTTTGAGTAATTGAACTATCTCCTGTTTTATCTACTGTTTTAGAGCTTTGAGCTAGTATTAATGTAGTAGATGCTTTATAAACAGGTGTTAAATAAAAATATGAATATAAAACTCCAACTATTAATGCAATAATTGTAATAAGTAGGATTTCTAATTTTCTGTTCCAAAAAATTAGAAACAATTCTTTTAGATCTAATTCTTCCATTTTTTCTCCCCTTCTTTTGTAAATTATTTTGGCATATTCTTCAAATATTATATATGTTTTAACAATATATTTGCAATAGTTTTTGTAAAAATATTTTGGTTTTAATCATATACTTCCACAGCTTTTCTTCAAATTTAAATCCTCCTTCTAATATAATTAACTAAAGCTTTATTGCTTTGTACAATTATATTAAAAGGAGGATTGAATTATCAATTATTGCATATATATTTATTTTTTATATTTAAACTGATGTCGAGAATTCGTTCGCCTTTTTTCGACACTGAGATAATTGTGTCAAAATTTCCCGTCCTCTTTTAGTATATTTAATTTCTAATTCTTTTTAGAATACTTATCTACAATTGCGTCTACAATTCTTTTAGATGCATAGCCATCTCCATATGGATTAGCTGTTTTGCTCATTCTATTATATTCTTTCTTGTCAATAAGTAATCTTTTAGTCTCTTCATATATGGTGTCCTCGTCTGTTCCAACAAGTTTTAATGTCCCTGCTTCAATGCCTTCTGGCCTTTCTGTTGTGTCTCTTAATACTAATACTGGTTTTCCTAGACTTGGTGCTTCTTCTTGAACTCCTCCACTGTCTGTCATAATTAGATAGCTTTTATTTTGAAAATTATGAAAATCAAATACTTCTAATGGTTCAATAAGCTTTATTCGTTCACATCCATCAAATATCTCGTGAGCAACTTCTCTAACTTTTGGGTTTAAATGTATTGGATATAGTACTTTAACATCAGAAAAATCATCTACAATTCTCCTTATTGCTTTAAAAATATGGCGCATTGGTGTACCAAGGTTTTCTCTTCTATGTGCTGTAACTAATATTAATCTTTCATCTTCTTTTATCCAATCAAGTTCTGGGTTTTTATAATCTTTTTTTACAGTTGTTTTCATTGCATCTATTGCTGTATTTCCTGTAATATATATTTTTTTATCATCAATGTTTTCTTTTATCAAATTTTTTTTACTTAATTTTGTTGGAGCAAAATACATATCCGTCATGCAATCAACCATTTGTCTATTCATTTCTTCAGGATATGGACTATATTTGTTGTTTGTTCGTAACCCTGCCTCAACATGTCCAATATCAATCCTGTTGTAAAATGCTGCTAATGCACCTGCAAATGTAGTTGTTGTATCACCATGTACCAAAACTATATCTGGTTTAGTCTCTTTAATAATCTTTTCTAAGCCAATTAATGATTTAGACGTAATATCGCTAAGCGTTTGCCCTTGTTGCATAATGTCCAAATCATAATCTGGTTTAATGTCAAATGTTTCTAGTACTTGATCTAACATTTTTCTATGTTGAGCAGTTACACATACTATGCTCTTAATTTCTTCTCTTTTTTCTAATTCTTTTACCAGTGGTGCCATTTTTATTGCTTCTGGCCTAGTTCCAAAAATGCTCATTACTTTAATCATTTATCATACCTCTTGTTTTTTATTAATTATATTAAATTGATTTTTATTTATAAAGAATATATAGTATCGTATCAAAAATAATAATGTTTCTGATATGCTACAACAAATTGCAAGTCCTATTAAATTAAATTTATTAATTATTATTAATACAATGAATCCTAATATTTGAATAATAGAAACTATTATTGTTGAAAGTGTCGTTTCTTTTATTTTTTCAATAGCCCCTAGCACCGGCCATCCGTATAGCATAGAATAAAAGCTAAATATAAATGCAGGAAGTAAGTATTTTAAAATTCTACCGGATTCTTTATATTTTTCTCCTCCTATAATAAGCATAATAAAATCAGATTTTAGTAATATTATTATACTTCCTATAAGCATTGGAATAATCATTAATACTGAAATTTTTTTAATAAATCTGATATCTCTTTTTCTTATCATAAAAGGATATAGACTATTTGTAATTGGATTATATAAAGCTTTTGCCGCTGATAAAATTTGCATGCATAATCCCCAACAGGCTATTTGATCTATTGGTATATAAAAGCCTGCAACAACAGTTGTTAATGCTCCAAACGCTGTAGTTGCAAAATTTGAAATAAAATATAAGCATGACTCTTTAATATCTCTAAACCATTTTTCATAATTTGAAAATGTAATAATAAATTTTAATTTTTTTGTGTATATAAAAGAAAATACTGCTGAAATAGCATTTCCGCCTAACTCTAATAATGGAATAAGTAATAAATCACTATCTCCTTTAACAAAAACAAACGTCAACACTAATACCATACTTTTTGAAATAGTATATGGTATAGTAATTAGATTCATTTTTTCTATTCCTCTAAATAAAAAGTCTAAGATGAATATAGTAGTTAAAATAGATATTAAATATAGTATACTAAAAGTATAATATCTCTTCATTGTTGGTACAAATCCCATAATTACCATGTAAATTACTGCACCTAGTAAAGCCAAAAGCGTTTTTTCAGCCAATGTATCCCCTACTATTCTTCCAATTTCTTTTTTATCCTTTTTGGCATTAACAATACTTTTAGTTGCAGAAAGCAAAAAGCCAAAATCTATTAATAATTGTATATATGTAATAAATGATTTTACATACGTAACAGCTCCATATGTTTCCTTTGAAAGTATCCTTGTTAGATACGGAAGTGTTAGAAGTGGAAATATAAGTTTAATCATATTCATAATGTAAAGTGAAAAAGTATTTTTTAAAAGTATTTTTTTATCTTTTTTCATTTTCATCACCCAAAAAGTCCTCTAGTATTTTCCATGTCTTATTTGCTTTATCAACAACCTCAGCTTTTATATTAATTCTTTTTTCTTTGTATTTTTCTAATAAATTAGCCAGTTGGTAAGGCTCTATTTTTTCCAATTCTATACAACGATTTGACTCATTTATTTGTTCATAAAATCTCATTGTCTTCTCAGGATGGCAGGCAGCAGCAATTACTGATTTTTCATATAGCGCTGACACAACCCCAATATGTAATTTGCAAGTTAATACAACATTTGATAATTTTAGTAATTCTGTCATTTCAAAAGGATTATTGTAAACAAAGTGTTCAGATCTATATTTAAATATTTTTTTAAACTCATTATAGTATTCATCTTCATTCTCTAATATACTGTCAGCTGATACAACAACAAAATATTCTTTGTTGTTATTTATAAAAATATTTAGAGCTTCTGCAAATTTTTTCAACGCTTCTTTATCATGATTGTAATGCACTAGTATAATTTTTTTATTTAATCCTGCTATTTTACTAATTTGCCCGGTTTTAATTTTATTTTCATTCCACTTTTTAGTTAAGATTAAATCCCCACATTCTATTATATTAGCTTTCGGACATATCTTTTTTAATTCTTTATACGATATATTGTCTCTTGTCGTAACAAATTTTGCATTATTACAGATTCGTTTTATCGCAAGTTTCATAAAGATATTGTTTATTGGCCCTGCTCCAATTCCCATGACAATTATTGGTTTTTTCTTGCATGACGCCCATATTCCTAGAGGCATAAATCTTAAAAATTGCATTATGTTTTCTTTTAATTTAGCTTTATGTCCTTCTCCAAAATACCCTCCTGGAATGTACACTATTAAATCCGCCTTATTTTTCTTAAATTTTATTATATTGTTATAATTTTCAATATATTCCATAAAAAAAGCTGAAGGTTGATAAAATTCCACATTCATTTTTTTCTGTTCAAAAAACTGATATACAATATATCCATACAAAAAGTCTCCATAGTTGCTTGATCCACAATTAGTTGCACCATGTAATAATATTCTTTTATACATAAATATTTACTCCTCTTTAATTGGTATTTTAACTTTTTCTATAATTAGCTTTATAATGAAAATCATAAACAGTGGACGAAATATATCAAACAATTCAGCTCTTACTAAAACTATTAATTGTGAAAATACTGAAAAATAAATTGCGTAACCAATTCGGCTTTGTTTATTGTTAATGCTAATAATTTTCTGTACTATTATACCAGAAACAAAAGCCATTAATATTCCTCCACAATATCCCCAATTCCAATAAAGATCCCCAATAAAGCTTGATCCAACAGGTATTTTGGTATATGCATTTATCACATTTGTTGAAGATGCTTTAGAAAAAAAGTCACCACTCAGCCATCCTATAGGGAAAATAGATGGTATTGTTCTTAAAAAAGTCTTACCATATTCAAACGGAAATATAGCCGGAACTGATTTTATTATTGAAGCCACCGAGAGAATTGTAATTCCAGTTTCTGAAAACACTTCTCCAAATATATTTTCAAATAAATTTAATGATAACAAATTGTCTACAAATGTAGGTATTATTGTTGATAAGTCAAACCTATTTTTTCTAATGATGATTAATATATTAACTGTTATTAATGATAATACTAAATATACTATTATTTTCCATATCGGAACTTTTTCTTTTCTTCTTTCTATTGAAAAATTATATCCAAGAGTTAATGATAAAATAGAAAAGACTTGAATTTTCCTACTTCCTGTAAGAAGCATCATTACGATATAGTAAATTAAGAAAAAATAGAAAAGATTTTTCTTGCTTTTTTCTGTTGCACATCCACTATAAAATATACAAAACAAACCTGGTAAGCAGAGAAATGCTAAGTCATCAAATAAACCTGTGCTTGTAGCTGTCGAAAACGCAGTGTAAGAATTCGCCACCCTAACTTTTGTAATTAAACCTATATCATTAATAAGTTTTGCAATAGTTCCTATCGTTAATACAGTAACTCCTATTATAAACATTTTTTTATTATAACTTTGCTTTTTTAGTTCTTTTAGTCCATATTTATTAATTGATTTTTCTGCAAAATAGAAAATTAAGTATCCAGTTGAAAAACTAGATAAAGATAATATCGCAAAGCTATATGCTTTAAAAATTTCGTTATAGCTATAATACTTTAATGGATTCCATAGTAGTGTAGTTTTTAAATTAAAGAAGCCTTGAAATATAAAGCCAAACATGAAAAAATATGAAATTGCAATAAACCATAAAATAAAATCATATATAGAAATTTTTTTCATTTTAAATGAAATTATTTCTATCATTGCTAAAATACATATCCATGTAAAAAAATGATTATATGTATCTGCAATATTTGAATTGTTACTAAAACATTTTGAACTACTAATAGAGAAAAATGTAACAAATAAAATGTTAATAAGCAATATTATCATACTTTTTGTCTTATTCTCTTTCAAATTTTTACCTCTTTTCTATAATTAATCTTTCGTATTTTTTTAATAATTCATTGGATTGATATTCTATATCATATTTGCCATATTTCATTTTCTCATTTATTTTATTTCTATCATTTTTTTTATTTTCATTATAGATATCCAAGATGTAATCTCTCCATTCCATTGGAGATTTATCTAGCGAAAAATAATAAATATTTTTAGTAATATTTATTTCTTTTGTAATGCTATCTGATACTAATGCAGGCACACCACTAGCTTGTACTTCCGCCAGGATTACCGGAAGTCCTTCATATTTTGATGGCAATAAAAACACGTCAAATGATGATAATAAATCTGAAACATCTTTTCTTAATCCTAAAAATTTCACATTCTTTTCAATTTTTAATTCCTTAGTTTTTTGTTTCAGTTTTTGTTCATCTTCTCCATCTCCAACCAATAATAATGTTGCATTTGGAACTTTTTTAATTAATTCTCTTACTATTTCTAATAAAAACTCTTGATTTTTTTGTTCTGTAAGTCTCGCTACATTTCCTACAGTGAATTTATTTGCCAAATTTAACTCACTTTGTATTTTAATTCTTTTTTCTTCACTATAAGAATATTTCTTTAAGTCTATTGCATTATTTATAACTAATATATTGCCTTTATTAAATTCTTTTTCTCCATACAACCATTTAGCTGCATCTATTCCACAAGCAAATTTATCTGTTGCATTTCTATTAGCTATAAATGTCAATAATTTTCTTAGTATTTTTTGAATAATATTTTCATCAACATCTGCCATGTGGCTATGAATAATTCTAACTTTGCATTTATATTTTTTCGCAAGTATTAGTCCTAGAACAGATTTATATCCATGGCAATGTATTATATCATATTTTCCATTTTTAATAATCTTTGACAAAGAAATATAGTGTTTAATGGGATTTTCTCTAAACCTTTTTATATGATAAATATTACTATTAAGTTTTTTAAACATTGGTTCCATGTATCCAGGTTCATTTCCCAATACGACTTCATCAAATTGAATTTTTTTATTATCTATATGAGAGTAATAGTTATATATAAAGCTCTCTACGCCTCCAGTATTTAAAGTTGTAAAAAGGTGTAATACTTTTATCATCTAAAATTCTCCTTGTTTTTTAATACTTTTATTAATTTTTTATTTAGAATCTGTTGTTCTTTATATACATGTTCCATAAATTTATCACAATTTTTTATATATTCTTCTCTATTTAATTCTTTTATGTATTTATATAATTCGTCTTTTTCTGTCTCTGAATTTAAATTTAGAGTAAAACCTATTTTATACTTTTGAGTTGCTTTTTCCATGTATGTATCTTTGCAAACTAAAATTGGTTTGTATAATATTGCAGAATAGTATAGTTTATTGGAAATTGCATAATCTAGTAATCTTGATTTATTTCCATAGAGATTCATTATAATGTCCGTTGTTTTATAGAAATCCATCGTTAACTCCGGCTCAAATGTATCAATCAAAGTAACATTCTTTATACTATTATCGTCACAAAATTTTTTAAGCTCAGTTGCATTTGTTCCTATAAAGTTTATATGAAATCTTTTATCATTCTTAAAAAAAGAAATTATCTTCTTATTTTGTTTCATGAATCTTATAAGTCCTATATAACTTATCTCAATAGTATCTTTATTTGAATTTTGCATTTGTTTATAGTTAGAATAGTCACCTACCGGTATGTTGTGTGTTACATAGTAATCATACCCTTTAGGTAAAAAAGTTTTGTATCCATTTGACGAGATTATGTTAATCATAGAATTTTTAACTATTTTTTTCTGTATATACTTATATATAAGTATATTTTCATAGCTATAATCTCTAACATCATATATATACTTTTTTTTATATTTTTTTAATAGCGTTTTATATATCAAAAATGCAACAATTGTATGTAATGTTATTACTATATCGTATTTTTCTTTTTTTTCTATTTTTTTTATATATTTTTTATATTTAATATATCCAAATATCTTCTTAAATTTATTGCTCGCTTTATAATGAAATCTAAAATAATTATCTTTAGTTGTTTTCTCATTATCATTTTTATCCCAAAAAATAATATCATATTTTATGTTACATTCATCTAATAATGAAGTATAAAACTTTAAATATGGTGTTAAATAAACATTGTCTGCTAAAAGAATTAAAACCTTCAATTTTTTACTCCTTATTTTTATTTTCCCCAAACCGTTTTATTTACTATTTCTGTATAACTTTGTATCAACTTTACAACTTTAACAGATACATTTGTGTCTGCATAATCCTCTGCCATTACTACTTCTTCATTGTTTTTCTTCATTTCAATTGCAAGTTCCACAGCCTGTTCAACATCTTTACTTTCTATTCCTCCAACTACAACAGTTCCTTTGTCTAAAACTTCTGGTCTTTCTGTTGATGTTCTAATTAAAACTCCTGCAAATCCTAACATTGCACTCTCCTCTGATAATGTTCCACTATCAGACATAACACAATGGCTGTTCATTTGTAATTTATTGTAATCATTAAACCCAAATGGCTTTAAATTTCGAACTAATGGATGAAACTTGAAATTTCTCTTTTCAATAAACTTCATACTTCTTGGATGTGTAGAATATATTACAGGCATTTGATACTTTTCTGCAATGTTATTTATTGAAGTCATTAATTGCATAAAATGCTCTTCATTATCAATATTTTCTTCTCTGTGTGCCGAAACTAATATATAATTATCTTTTTTTAGATTTAATCTTTCTAAGACATCACTTTTTTCAATATCGTCCATATGATCTCTTAAAACTTCTCTCATTGGTGACCCTGTTACAAATATCGTTTTACCATCAATTCCTTCTGATAATAAATATCTTCTTGAATGTTCTGTATATGGTAAGTTAATATCTGATATATGGTCTACAATTTTTCTATTAATCATTTCTGGTACATTCCAATCCCAGCATCTATTTCCTGCCTCCATGTGGAAAATTGGTATTTTTAGTCTTTTAGCTGATATTGCTGATAACGCAGAGTTTGTATCTCCAAGGACTAAAATAGCATCTGGTTTTTCTTTTAACATTAAGTCATAAGATTTTGAAATTATATTTCCCATTGTTGATCCTAAGTTTTCGCCCACAGAGTCTAAATAATAATCTGGTTCTCTTAAGTTTAAATTTTCAAAAAATATTTGATTCAATGTATAATCCCAATTCTGTCCTGTATGTACCAATATGTGATTGAAATATTTATCAGCACATTTAATTACTGCTGACAATCTTATTATCTCTGGCCTTGTTCCAACTATTGTCATTAACTTTAATTTTTTCATTTCATACCTCCATATAATATGTATCTGGCTTTTCTGGATCAAATACCTCGTTAGCCCACATTATTGTCACTAAGTCTGTTTTACCTATGTTTTCTATATTATGAGTATATCCACATGGAATATCTACAACTGTAAGCTCATTTCCATTTACCTTATATTCTATAACTTTATCTGTATTTATTTTTCTAAATCTTATCACACCTTGTCCAGATATTACAACAAATTTCTCATTTTTAGTATGATGCCAGTGATTTCCTTTTACAATTCCTGGTTTAGAAATATTTACAGATACTTGTCCTCTTTCTTCAGTTTTAAAGAGCTCTGTAAACGATCCTCTATTGTCTATATTCATTTTTACTTTATATGCAAATTCATTTTCTGGTAAATATGTTAAATATGTACTATATAATTTTTTTGTAAATTCATCTTTCATATTAGGAATTTGTAAGTTTTCTCTTGATTCCTTAAATGAATTTAAGATTTCAACAATTCTACCTAGCTTTATCGTATGAACCGTTGGAATATAGCAAAATTGGTCTTGGTTATTTTCATTACCCTCTAATGCATTTATAAATTCATTTACTACATCATCTATGTATACTAAGTTCATCGTTACATTAGGGTCATTAACTTGTATTGGTAAATTATTTGCTATATTATTACAGAATGTTGCAACTGCACTATTATAGTTTGGTCTGCACCATTTTCCAAATACATTTGGTAATCTATATACCAATACTTTTATTCCATTATCTTTGCCATAATTGAATATTAAATCTTCTCCAGCTTTTTTGCTTTTTCCATAAGGATTATCTAATTTTGCTTGTATCGAAGATGTTATTACTATTGGTGATTTATTATTGTTAGACTTTAATAAATCAAGCAATATGGATGTAAATCCAAAGTTTCCATTCATAAATTCTTCTTCTTTTTCTGGTCTGTTTACTCCAGCTAAATGGAATACAAATTCACATTTTTTTGTGTACTCTTCAAGTTCTTCTTGTGTTGTATCTATATCGCATTCATATATTTCATTATGTCCTCTGTTATTTAATTCACTGATTAAATTTTTGCCAATAAATCCTTTTGCTCCTGTAACTAATATCTTCATTCTTTTCATTCCTTGTTTTTTATTTTTTCCAGTTGTTTAGCTCTTCTTGAATATAATTCAATTTTAATAATTTCTGTTTAACCGCTTCAACATCTAAAAGTTCAGTATTATTTGAATTAAATTCAGAAAGTTTTGTTCTTTCTTCATTTCCTTCTATAAAGTATTTATCATAATTTAAATCTCTTTTATCACATGGAACTCTATAGAAGTTTCCCATATCAACTGCATGTGCACACTCTTCATTTGTTAATAGTGTTTCATACATTTTTTCTCCATGTCTTATTCCTATAACTCTTGTTTCATGATTCGGAACTCCAAATAGTTCTTTTACTGCTTGTGCTAAAACTTCAATTGTACATGCTGGTGCTTTCTGTACCATTATGTCTCCTGCATCTGCATTTTTAAACGCAAATACTACAAGTTCAACTGCTTCTTCAAGGCTCATTATGAACCTTGTCATTTTTGGTTCGGTAATTGTTGTTGGCTTTCCTGCTTTTATTTGTTCTATAAACAATGGAATAACAGATCCTCTTGAACACATTACATTTCCATATCTTGTTGCACATATCGTTGTATTTTCAGGTTTTACTGTTCTTGATTTTGCAACAGCCACTTTTTCCATCATTGCTTTTGAAGTTCCCATTGCATTTACTGGATATGCAGCTTTATCTGTAGATAAACATATTACTTTTTTTACTCCTTCTTCAATTGCAGCTGTTAGTACATTATTTGTTCCCAATACATTTGTCTTAACAGCTTCTAATGGAAAGAATTCGCAACTTGGCACTTGTTTTAATGCTGCTGCATGGAAAATATAATCTACTCCATGCATAGCATTTTTTACACTTTGTAAATCTCTTACATCGCCTATATAAAATTTTAATTTATCATTATTATACTCTTTTCTCATATCATCTTGTTTTTTTTCATCACGTGAAAAGATTCTTATTTCTTTTATATCTGAATTTAAGAATCTGTTTGTTACAGCATGTCCAAATGAGCCTGTTCCTCCTGTAATCAATAAAGTTTTTTCTTTAAACATTGTTTTCATCCTTTCTTTACATTATTTAAATATTTATTAATTATTTCTACTGATCTATCTACAGAAAACTGCTTTTCAAGAGTTTCTCTACCTGATTGTCCCATTTTTTGTCTTAATTCTTTATCGCCAATTAACTTATCCATTTTTTCTTTGTAGCCATTTATATTTCCTGCTTCTGACCAAAATCCTGAATGTGTATTTTCAAGCATATCTTTAAAGTCATTATTTTTATCAATCGCAGCCATTACTGGGATTGATAAATTAAAATATGCAAGTACTTTCGATGGATAATTTGGTATTGTGAATTTTTTATTAAGAAAAATCAATCCAATATCACACTCTGAAACAATTTGTTGATAATCATTTCTTGGCAGCAAGTCAAATTTATACACATTTTCAATTTTTTCATCATCTATAAATTTATATAATTTTTCTTTTTCAGTTCCTCTTGCAAGTATTAAGAAATTGATTTTATCATTGTTTTTATATTCCTTTAATACCTCCATGAAAAACTCTACGCCCTGTGGTTTTCCAATATTTCCTCCATACACAGCCAACACTTTATCTGTTGGTATATTGTATTTCTTTCTTAATAAATAACTTGTGTTATTTGAATCTTTTTCTTCTATTTTTTGTGTATTAGGAAATAATTCAAGTTTTTCTTTTTTTAAATATGAGTTATGTTCTAACAAATATTTAATATTCATTTCTGACATACATCCTATCATTGATGCTGTTTTATGCAAAATCTTCTCCTGATGTTTGAAGTATATGTATATAGGACTTTTGGGGAAAATTATCCCAATATCAACACCATTTTGTGGAAAAATATCTTTCATCATCAAGTATGATTTGCAGTTATACTTTTTCATGGCCCATCTTACCGTTTTTGCTAAAGTTACAGGTTGTGACATAAATAGTATTAAGTCAAAATTTTTATCCTTGAAATATTTTGAGATTGAATGTTTTACTAAAAAACCACTTTTTAAAAAAGTAAATCCTTTTTCAATTAGACCAATGTTATAAATATTTCCTACTTTAACTCTAAGTACTTCTATACCTTTTTCATTTATCACAGCTGTTTTTTTTATGTTTTTGCTTTCCTCTGTTACAACTACACTCACTTTGTATCCTTCTTCTTTTAGTGCTTCTGCCAAATCAGTGTAAATATTTGAGCTTTTTCGTACATCTGGATATTCAGAAGACATTATTAAGATATTTTCCTTTTTACTTGCATTAATTTCATATTCTCTAAATTTTGTTATATTATCTATTTTATACTCTATTTTGAATTCATTGTTTTGCTCTAGTGCCATTATTTTTCTTTTAACTTTTTTTAATTTTGAGACATTGCATATTTTTTTTGCTATGTTTGATATACTAGCAGGGATTGTTATTTTCACTACATGTTTTTTTGTTTTTTCTATTAGTATATTGTTTATATCATTTATGCTTAATACTTCTGTTCCGCATATTATTGTTTTTCCTATTTGTTCATCTTCATTTGCAATTTTTATTGTCATTCTTATCAAATCTTTATAATATATAACTGTTTTCTTATTTGTGCCATCTCCAAATTTCACGCATAAGCCTTTTTTAATCATTTTTTCCAGTTTTGCAAAATTGCCAACATCACCTTCTCCATATACTGTTACAGGCTCAATTATTGTAATTGGCAGTTTCTTTTGTTTATATAATTTATTTGCTATTTCCTCAGCTTTTAATTTACTTTTACCATATACAGTGTTAGGATTTTTAGGTGAAGTAGTACTTATTTTTGTATCACTTGTTCCATATACAGAAACTGTACTAAAGAATATAACTCTTTTTACGCTGTTTTCTAAACATTTTTCAAATATTTTTTCACTTGCCATAGTGTTTATTTTGTAGAAATTTTCTTCTTCATCTTTATTTGTTGGAACACAATGAACTTTTGCAGCTAAATGAAAAACTTTTTCTACTCCATTTATGCTTTTATTTAAACAATCTTCATCACAAATATCGCCTAAAACAATTTCTAGTTTATCATTATATTTTTCTTTTAATTTTGTCAAATTAAAAGTTTCTATATTGTTTAATGCTCTAACGGTATTTCCTTGTTCTAATAATTGTTTAGTTAATTCTGATCCAAGCCATCCGCCTGCTCCTGTAACTAATATCATTGTTATAAACTCACTTCTCCTTTTTCCCTTCAACTACTCCATCATGTTTAAATACTTTTACTATTGTTTCAAAAAATATTTTCAAGTCAAATAAAAATGACATTTTTTGAACATATTCCCCGTCTAGTTTTGCTTTGATTGGTATTTCTAATTCATCTCTTCCATTCACTTGAGCCCATCCTGTTAATCCTGGTCTTATTGAATTTGCATTATATTTATCTCTTTCTTTTATTAAGTCATATTGATTCCATAATGCTGGTCTTGGACCAATTATGCTCATTTGTCCTTTTAGTATATTTATTATTTGCGGTAATTCATCTATACTTGTTTTTCTAAATATTTTTCCGCTTTTAGTTATATATGATTCTGCATCTTTTAATAGATGAGTTGGCATGTCTTTTGGTGTATCTGTTCTCATTGTTCTAAATTTATATATATAAAATTCTTTTT
>ERZ809224.322-NODE-322-length-49282-cov-11.209641_pt1 | contig 49282 bp, 44 predicted proteins | sample MGYA00520513_ERZ809224 | MGnify/ENA primary metagenome ERZ809224 (study PRJEB31576, sample SAMEA3212658) | Homo sapiens | biome: human-gut; feature: human gut; material: fecal | place: Sweden | collected 2012 ... | reverse complement strand
GCAATATCCTCTTTTTCCCGCATTATCTTTTCTTCATTACTGGTTTTATCGTTATAACCACAAAGATGGAATATTCCATGAGACATTACCCGTAATAATTCTTCTTCAAACAAAACATTAAAAGTATTGGCATTTTCTTCTATTCGTTGTATACTGATGAATATATCTCCGGAAATTTTATTTTTTTCTGTGTAATCAAAAGTAATAACGTCGGTATAAGTATCATGATTCAGATACTCTATATTGATCTTTAGCAGATAATCATCATCACAGAAGATATAGTTTATATCCCCTAATATCTTATTTTCATTTGCCACAATTTTTTTCAACCACAATAAATGCAATTTTTTTTGTGGTAATTTGAATTTGGTCTCACTTTGGAATACGATCATATAGTGTTGTGAATTATGAATGGGATATTAAGTATGAGAATTATTGGTGAGTCGATTTGTTGATTTTATCATCAATTTTCTCTTCCAGGTCAGATTTTTTGGAGAAATGATGTGTAATGTTTTCTCTTCCCTCAATCATTTCTTTCATATATGGTTTCACGTGAAACAAAAGGGTAAAATCCTGATTTTGTTGATCAAATTCAATTTCATCCGTTAAGAGTGTAACAGTAAATACTGAATCATTTTTATGAACATTGGTATCTGCAAAATAATCATAAATAAAATCCAATGACATATCCTGACTATGAAAGGTCACAGATAAATCACCTGTTTGAATGAGAAAATCTGCATTGAGCGTCGATTCACCAAGATGATCGGATAAAAGACATCCAAACTCCATCAAAGCCGTGGAAATGGTTCCAAAATGATCCTCAAGGCCATATTCCTCACAAATATTTTCAATCACTTGTAAAACCTCACGTGAAAAATTCTCCTTCGTAAGCGCTTCCAGTTCGTATTTGATCATCGCTACTATTCTATATTAAAAAAATACTGATTAACCTTTTCTTTGTAATAATAATTGAGATTGACAGGAACTGTTTTCAACATTTCATTTTGTTTTTCATTTGCTTTATCAACCTGCCATTCTTTAGGTGGATTCATATTCCTTATATCACGACCTTCCGTAGATTCTCTTTTTTCTTCTTTCTCCTGCTGTTGCTGTGCTTTTTCACTTTCCAGCATACGGGTTTCAATATTTTTCTGGCGATTGATGGTCTGCTGGGAAATAGTTCTGTTTACTAATTCTTTTTCCGTTTTTTCCATGTCCCTGATCAGCTGATCCAGGCTTTTATCCCCTACCCCATCCTGGGATTTTAATTCACTTTGCAGGTCCTGCATCATTTTCCTTATTGCTTCCTGTTGGGCAGCCATCTTGGCCAATTGTTCGCTCATACCGTCCTGGCCTCCGGGTTTACCGGATTGTCCTTCATTTTTCTGACCTTCATTCTCCATAGATCTTTTTAAAGCTTCCATCTGCCGGTTAAGCTGTTGCTGCAACTCCCGGGCTGTTTTAGACTTCTTACCTTGTCCCGGATTACTGCAGGAATTATTTCCACTTTTACTGTTCTTGCTATTTTTACAATTTTGGGTCTGCTTCATCTGGTTTTTCATCTCTTTCATGGATTCCGCCAACATCAGAGCCAGATTGTTCATGGAGGTAAGAGCGAATTGTTGATTAGACGCTGCTTGCGGTAATCTCCTATCATTAATATTTACCTGGCTCTTTTCCAAGTAATCATTGATTTTGGTAACTTCTTTTTGTATAAACGGTTTAACCTGTACCTGACGTCTGGCCAATGCATTCAACGAATCATCAATCAACTTAAAATGTTCCCGTATCATATGCTGGTCCCTTATGACGTCGGTTAATTGGGAGGAGCGGGAATTTATACTTCTGGCTTTAACCAAAGTAGATTCCTGATTGAAAGAAATCCTTACAAGATTATCCAAAATTTGCCGTAACGTTTCAATATCTTCCGCAAGATCTTCCTCCTGGCTGTCCAGCATGTCGTTTTCCATCTGATCGGCCAGTTCTTCCATTTTTTCAGCACTCTCTTTTTGTTTATCGGCAGCCTTACTCCTATTGTTTTTTTTCAGGGATTCTTTACTTTCCTGCATGGCCTGCTCGATCTGTTTCTGCAACTCATCCGTATTGCTCATCTTATTGGGATCTTCCAATTCTTTATTTAACTGATCCAATTCTTTGATATCCTGACGAAGTTGCTGGAATTTTTTCTCTATTTCCTCCTGTTTTTGAACCAGATTTTCCCGGTCTATATTACGTTGCTGGGATTCCTTCGAGAGCATTTCTTCTTCCGCGGAAAGCTGTTTTGTCTTGTCGATTATATCATTAACTTTTTTCTCGTATTCCAGTTGTTTGAAGAGCTGTAATTGTTGATCCAGGGATTTGTTTATATCCTCGGCACTGGTCTTCATCCTCTCCATGGCGTCCTGCATTTGTTCTTTATTCAACTGGTTCATCATTTCCTGGATCTTCTCCATCATTTCTTTCATTTCATCCGTCAGGATCTGTTCCATCCGTTTTTGCAGTTCCCTTTGTTTATCCAGGATTTCGGGTGTCAAATTTTTAAATTGTTCCTCCATCTGGTTCTGCTGGTTTTGTTTATCTTTTATTTCATCCAGCTTGGCCTTCAATTCCTGGTATTGTTGCAGCAGTGTTTCCATTTTCTTTTTATCCTGCCATGACGGATTATTATTCTGCATGAGTTGCTGATTAAGCTTTTCGATCTCTTTAATCAGATCGGAAGATTCCTTCAGCATCTCATCCATATCAGCTTTCGCCTGGGAATTGTTGGAATTCATTTCTTTGTCAATTTCCTCCATGGTTTTGATTCGATAGGTAAACATGGAAGATTTAGTGGTTTTATATCCATTTATGACGTCATTATCCCGTACTTCAAAATAATATTCCACCTTATATCCGGGTTCCATTTGCAAAATACCACTGTCGAAATAATAATAGAAATCTTGTATGGTATTGGTTCTATTAATCTGAATATCAACTTTTTGATCAGCCTCCAGAAGATTACCTTTATCATCAAACTTAGAATAAACGAATTTAAGGTCATGGAATCCATAATCATCCTTAATATTGCCTTTGAAGTAAATTCGTTCAAGTATCGAATCCCGCTGACTCTCAACATAAATTTCCGGATACTGGTCTTTTACCACATGAATAGCGTGTTTAAGTGTATCGCGTGCAATAATATAGCTGTTCCGGTTAACGATAGCGTAATCAAAATCATTTCTGGCCTGTAAGGAAAAGGAAGAATGATCATCCTGAGGAATAAGGTATTGGACCCTATCCTGATATATAAAATTTACGGTATCGGTGTTTCTGGTATAAAATTTCCAGGTAACGGTAGTTCCCTCCGGAACCGTAGCATCACCGCTATTATCTATGACATCCGTATTTTTATTCAGGTAAGCCGGATAATGTAGTTCCATTATATAACTTATCGTTACAGGCTTTGGTAGGACCTGGATAGTATAAATACGGGAAGTAGTTTCATCCGTATTTATTTGAAAGTCCGTATTTTTCTGAATTTTAGTAAAAGAATAGGTAAATTCGGTATTGGAAACTTTATGGCACTTAAAACTCTTGTTTCCATAAGTGACGTAAACCTCATTAGGAACTTCCTCTCCTAACACCTTTAATTCTAAAATAAAATCTTCATTTTGAAAAGCCGTAAGCTGATTATTTAAAATTTCAAAAGTATAAGGAGCCGGTTTTTCATAAAATTGCTGGTAATTTACAATTCTTTTGGCCGGTTCCGTAAAAACTTCACTGTTAACGGAAAAAACCAGTACAAATACCAAAACCGGAATTAAAGCCCATTTAAGATAGCGTAAAGTTTTTTTGAAAGGTATGGCTTTAATAAAGGGAAAAGGCTTTATTTCATCAATTTTGGTATCAATAGCGGCAATTAAAAGATCCAAGCTTTTAAATTCATTTTGCGATAATTGATTTTCCAGTTGTATAATGTTGAGGAATTTATCATCAATTTCTGTAAAATGTTCACCTACCAATTTCGCGACCTGCTCTTTAGATATCTGTTTGCCCAGCCCTCCAATTTTTAACAACGGTATTAATATGTAGAAAATAAATGTTAAAGCAAACAAACCCAAATAAGAATAGAAGAGTATTGAACGTCCTGTGCTGTTGAGATAAGTGAAATTCTCGAGCAGTGCAAATAATATAAATGTAACCAAAGTTATGGCTACAAATAAAATAGCACCTTTCAAGAGTTTATTCAGATAATATTTCCTTACAAACTCTCGGATCTTATCGTTCAATTCCTGAAGCTTATCTTTCATCATAACAACTTTTAAGAAGGGGTAGTGTAAGTAATATTAAAAAAAGGATCTTTTTGAGCGTTGAAATATGCACTTAGTTTTTTATTTTTCCCAAAATATTTACGTACGAAAAGATAACGCCGCATTTTATTATTGATTTTATTCATACGACTTCTTTTAGCGAAAATCTTCATATAATCAATGGTTTTCTCACGGGAAACTTTATAATTTGCCATTTCCATTTCTGCAATCAACAGATCCGTCATCGGTATCTGTACCGGACAAACCTCTTCGCAGTTACCGCATAAAGTAGTATTTTCAAAAATATTCTGGTTTCTTAGATTCTCATCGAAACAATTATATTTAATCAAATCGATCGGTGTGAACTGTCCGGTTTCTTTATAAACCGGACAAACTGTGGCACATTTTCCACAATCTATACAAAATAACGATTCTCTCAATAAATTGTTTTCCAATATCTTGGATATTCCATTGTCGTACAAAAAAAGTGTAATGTTCACATTTTCCCTTCTCAGGTTATCACTATCGCTTAAAGCAAAGGTTTCATTGATAACTCTTTGGTATGGAGAATTGATAATTTTCATATCCGACGGGAATGTTCCTCCGGGATTATCCTGGTATTTTAAAGCCAGTATCGTATCCAGATCATTTTGTTTTACCAGTAACTTATTCAAATCCAAAAGAATGAATAAGTTATTAACCTTATTAAAACAATTTTTGCTTGCTTTATCCAAAAATATAACGGAACCATTTTCTACAATTCCAAAATCTGCTTCAACAAATAAAAAATCCGCGTTATCCAGATTATTCTCGAAATCTTCCACCTTTATAATTTGAACTAAAGGAAAAGATTGTTCCATTGATTCAGGTATATGTTTGAAATCGAAACATATTTTATTATAATGCTGCTTAGGTAACATTGAAAAAATGGTTTCCGTAAGCGCCTGTTCATTCACAACCCACTGAACCTTAATATTATGTGAAACCAAGGCTGTTTCAAAGGCTAAGAGATGTTTTTCCATTTCCTCAATGAATGAGTAACGGATAAAATTAGATCTGGTCTTTATAAATTGGATATCTTTAGACATAGGATGATTTTTATCCGGGAATATTTATTTTTTCCACTCTCTTTTGATGCCTTCCTCCTTCAAATCCGGTACTAATAAAGCCCTTCACTATTTCCATTGCTGAGTTTTCGGTAACGAACCGTGCCGGTATTGATAAAACATTCGCGTCATTGTGTTTTCTTGCAAGCTCGGCCAACTCCCTTTCCCAACAAACCGCTGCTCTTACATTGGGATGTTTATTCGCAGTCATGGCTACACCATTACCCGAACCACATAAAATAATTCCTTTTTCACCTGGACTTTGAGAAATTTTCTCCGCGAGAGGATGGATACAATCCGGGTAATCAACGCTTTCCAAGGAGTTTGTTCCAAAATCTTCCCATGTTATCTCATCCCTGAAATAATTCTTAATTTTCTCTTTCAATTCAAATCCGGCATGGTCGCTAGCAATCAATAGTTTCATAATAACTTTTTTTCAAAACCTGCAAATATACTAAAATTAAATTATACGCTAAAAAAGCTTTTTATACTACAATATTTAACTTTATTACACGACTTTTATTGTTTTGAAAATAAGTAATATAACAACGACTGTTCATTACTCATGTCAATAACGGCAATTCTTACTCTTTTTATTGTTGACAGGTTGTGGATAAATAAATTAAAATTAAAAATGAACAGCAAAAGGTAAAATTTGAATCACTTATCCTGTACTTTATCAACAAAAAGAACAATTTTATTTTTGCACATTTAATTGTTACCTTAATTTTATCCTTATTAAACTGCCGTGACCTTTAAGGCGTTATATCTTTTTGCCTGTTTATTTCCTGTTGAAAAAAAAGGATAAGTAATAAAAGAACTAAAATTTAAAAGTTATCAACCACATTAACATCTCTTATTCCTTTTATCATATTCTTCTTTCTTTATTTTTTAAAAGAGAAAAAAAAGATATTATTAATCGAAAAGTGTAAATTTGCATTATGAAAAAAACAATAGTTTTTCTTTTAGCGGTGCTTTCCTGTAATTTCATTTATTCACAAAGAACTGAATACGGATCACGCGTATATGACGGAGTTACTTATGTACCCATAGCTGATGCCAGTATATATAATTTTAATTCCAAAGAGTATGCTTTTACCGACGAAAGTGGTAATTTTACCATTAGAGCAAGGGCTAATGATACTTTAATTATATCTAAATCTATTTACCGGCAAATTGTAGTCGTATTATCGGAAAATGAAATAAGGAACAGATTAAACGAATATTTTCTTTTTTATAAGGCCATACTTCTTAAAGAAGTAAATGTACATGCCTTAAATCCAAGCTATGAAGGTTTTAAAAGAGACCTTTCCAATATAAAATTACCGGAAATTTATAAGAGGATAGAGGGTATAGAATTATCGGACCAGGAAAAAATGGATATTGAATACGAAAATAAAGGGCCCAATTTATTAAGGAATACTCCGGCTGCAAGTCCTATTACTTATTTATACAACACTTTTAGCAAAAAAGTAAAAGCCAAGCAGTTATATAATGAAATGGTGGAATATGAGGATGAGGTGGAAAAATTACCGTTAAAATACAACAGGGAAATAGTTTCGGAGATAACCGGTCTGAAAGGGGATGAGTTAATGGAATTTATGGTCTTTTGCAGATTCAGTTATTACGATCTTATCAAATGGTCTCAAGAAGATATAGTCCGTAATGTAAGAAATAAATTTTTTGATTATCAGTATTATAAGGCTTTACAAGATGAATGAGAAAACGAACAGGTTTATAAAGAAAAATTTTTCCTGGTTACATATTCTGGGAATTTTTCTGGGTTGGTCTTTTTCTTTAATTTATTGGCTTAAATCGGGTCAGTTTAGTGAGAGTATTTTAAAAAATAATATTCTTATTATTTCTTTATGGGGCATTTTATTTGGTTATGTTACTTTTGATCTTCTTAAAAGTGCTTTCAAAAAGAGAAAACATCCGCAGGAATAACCCTCTACTATTTACAAAATTATGAATTAAAATTATTTTATTATGACACAGAAGGTACATCAGTTACTTAAAGATTCACCTGTAGCACGTTGGACAGCTTTGATATTACTGGCATTGATGATGTTTTTTGCCTATATGTTTGTGGATGTCCTGTCACCGTTGAAATCTATGTTGGAAACACAATATGGCTGGACTTCCAGTAATTACGGAGTTTTCACAGGATCGGAATATTTTTTGAATGTATTTGCTTTCTTCCTCATTTTCGCCGGAATTATTTTAGATAAAATGGGCATCCGGTTTACGGCTATTTTATCCGCGGTTGTTATGGTAGTAGGAGCCAGTATCAAATATTTTGCCGTAAGTGAAGGTTTTGTCGGGAGCGGTATTGAACATGCTTTCCAAACGGAACCTGTTATTATCGATAATTGGCCCCGTTTACAAAATTTATTGAATAATTTCTTTTTCACCTTACCTTCTTCTACCAAATTAGCATCTTTAGGATTTATGATCTTTGGCTGTGGTGTGGAAATGGCAGGTATCACTGTTTCCAAGGCTATTGTAAAATGGTTTAAAGGTAAAGAATTAGCTTTAGCGATGGGTATTGAAATGGCTATCGCCCGTTTGGGTGTTTTTGCGGTTTTCCGTATTTCTCCCCGTATTGCGGAAAAATTTTCATCCGTAAGCGCTCCCGTATTATTTTGTTTGATCTTATTATTGATCGGGGCGATAAGCTTTATTGTTTATTGCATCATGGATAAAAAACTGGATAAACAAATGGGTGAAAGCGGATTGGAACCTGATGACCCGTTCAAAATAAGAGATATCGGAAAACTATTCACCAGTAAAACATTCCTGTTGGTAGCCGGATTATGTGTCTTATATTATTCTGCCATATTTCCTTTCCAGAAGTTTGCCGCCAATATGCTGGAAAGCCGTTTACATATTTCCAGTACGGAAGCTAGTGATATTTTCTCATGGTTTCCTATCGGAGCCATGATCCTTACTCCTCTTTTGGGTGCTTTTCTGGATAACAAGGGAAAAGGAGCTACCATGTTGATTATTGGTGCCGTTTTAATGTGTTTTTGCCATCTTATCTTTGCTTTGGTCCCCGCCGCTTACTTCACTAAATTTATTGCTTACACTGCGATTATCGTATTGGGAGTCAGCTTTTCACTTGTCCCGGCCGCTTTATGGCCCTCAGTACCGAAACTGGTCGAAAACAGGTATTTGGGATCAGCTTATTCCGTTATCTTTTGGATACAAAATATAGGATTACTTGCATTTCCGATGATTATCGGAGCTTCTCTGGACAATTCCAATCCGGGAATGAGTGAGCGGATCAAAGATATAAGAGATAATATGGAAAGTATAAATATGGAAAGGCAAAAACTGGACAGTGTATACTATCTTGCAGATAACCAGTTAAGCCGGTTTAATAATGAGTTTGTAACGGCAGATTTTTCCTTAACTCATAAAAATGAGGCCATGATCAGCAAATATGTGGGTGATGTGACCGTATCTATGGATAACAAAATGCAGCGATTAGATCTGTATTACTATAATGCCGGCACCCGTGACAGTTTAATTGGTAGTATGAGGGAAGATGTGGCCAAAATAAAAGCTTTCCATCGGGATTCTCTATTGCGGAACTACACAGATCAAAATCTTGCGGGTTATAGTATCAATACGGTTGCTGACTCTTTGGATTACAAACTGGCCCAATTAGAAGAGGTACAAGGTGATGCGGTTTACAATTACCGTACACCCATGCTTATTTTCGCAAGTCTCGGAATTTTAGCTTTCATATTAGGTATTTGGCTCAAGATAGAAGACAGAAGGAAAAAATATGGTCTTGAGCTGCCCAATATCCAAAAAGATAAATAACATAGATTAACAAAATAAATAAGCCTTTCTAAAAGTTCTATAAAAAGATCTTTTAATAAGATATTATTTGAATTACAAACTGTATTGTCATTCTGAACGCAGTGAGAAATCTTAATATTTAATGATCAGGTTTTTCATTTTCTTTCAGGATGACAATAGTTTTAGACCAATAGAACTACTATAATTTTACCACTACTATGAATAAAACCCTCAGAAATTCGATATTGATCGGTATTACAACCATAATCATATGTTTTGTCGTTGGATGTTTTGCTTTCGAAGGAAAAGAGAAAACCCGGAATATTGAGAATATTCCAGACTATTATCACAATATTCTGGCATCTCCTTATATTCCCGTTTCCATTTCATTTGCAGAAGAACCTGTACCATTGGATGTTTATTGGGTCAGGGAAAATCTGGATAAAGAATTAATCATTACCTGTTACCAACATTCAAGAACCTTGCAAACGATCAAACGTTCTCCACGGTTTTTTCCGGTAATAGAAAAAATTTTAAATGAAGAAGGAGTCCCGGAAGATTTTAAATATCTCTGTGTAGCGGAAAGCGGATTAGAAAATGTCGTTTCCCCCGCTAAAGCAGCAGGATACTGGCAATTCCTGGCTTCTACAGGCAAAAGTTACGGACTGATTATTAATGAAGAAGTTGATGAGCGATATGATCTGGAAAAATCCACCCGTGCCGCATGCCAGTATTTGAAAGATGCAAAAAAGAGACTGGGCAGCTGGACAATGGCTGCCGCTGCTTATAACATGGGTGAAGCAGGGGTGAAGAGGAGTATGGATAGTCAGCAGATTTATTCGTATTGGGATCTTTATCTCAATCAGGAAACCGCACGGTATATTTACCGGATACTTGCATATAAATTGGTTTTTGAACATCCACAACAATACGGTGTTAAATTAACCAAGGCAGATTTATATTATCCGGTACCGGTGTATGAACACAAAGTGACCGCATCCATTCCGGATCTTTATCAATTTGCCATGGATAAAAATATTACTTACAGAGAACTTAAAACTTTAAATCCGTGGATGAGAAGTACAAAGCTTACTTTAAACCCTGCGAGGTATACGATTAAACTTCCGGAAACTGCCAAAACAAATTATATAGATTTATTACAAAATATCGATAAACCTTACCAGTTAATTGGTGACAGTGTGTTCCACGTGAAAAAGCATTAATTCTTCTGAAAGTATTTTAAAAATTGAAATAACAAAAAGAAACGCAATGAAAAAATTACACATCTTATCAATTGCTTTATGCATTATTTTACTGGGTGCGTGTTCGAAATCTTCCAATACACCGAAAGGTACCGTGGAGAAGTATTTGGACTACGTTAAATCTGAGAAATTTGATAAAGCGGTCAAATGTTTCTATATTGAGGAAGAAGCTCAACAATCGGAAATAGATGCTTTGGCAGCCAAAATGAAAGCCGGTTATGAAAAAACCAGCGGGATTGAAAAATATGTGATTGAGTCTGAAACCGTGCAGGAAAATACAGGACAAGGCTTTGAAAAAGCTACTGTTGTTGCCAAGATTTATTATAAAGACAATACGGAAGAAATTGAGAATTACCAATTGCTCAAAGATAATGGTGAATGGAAAATCGACCTTTCTTCCAAATAGAAGAAATTTAATTTTTTTTTTTGGAATTATTTTTTTCCTGACCTCATGTAAATCCGATATTCCCGGTATGGTTCCGGAAATACCGGATATCCTCGAAGAAGGAGATCTTATATTCAGGAGAGGACAAGGCTTAACAAGCCGGGTCGTATTAGCGGCCGATAAAGACGGTATATATTCCCATGTTGGTATCATTGTGAAAGATACGGATGGATGGAAAGTAATCCACGTGGTGCCTGGTGAAACCGATCACGATCATCCGGAAGAAAGAATAAAAAAAGAAACCGTTGCCCAGTTTTTTGCGCCGGGAAAATCCTTGTCCGGTGCTATTTTCAGGTATGATACGGTCAATTCGATATCCTTTAAAGCCGCCTCAAAAGCCCGGGAATTACTGGAAAGAAAGATCTTATTTGATCACCGGTATAATCTGGAAGATTCTGCAGAAATGTATTGCACGGAATTGATCTATTTTGTCTATAAGAATGCCGGTATTGACCTTACCGAAGGAAGGCGGAGTTCCTATCCGGGTTTCCGCACCCATTTTATCCTGCCCAGGGATATTGCCGGTAACGACAAATTAAAGTGTATCTTTCACTATAATCAGTATCAATTATCAGAAACTCCACGATAATCCGAAATTATACAAAAAAGGCAATTGGTATATAATATCGTTTGTGGTACGGTTGATATAGAAAATATTCTTTTGGTTATAAACATTCGTAGCGGAAAGGCTGACATCTATAGTATGTCTTTCTCCGAGGTGAAATTTCTTTTTTAAGCTTATATCTAACCGATGGTAACTGGGAAGCCTGCCGCCGTTGAGATCGGACGACAGAAGGAAGGAAAGTGTTTCATTTGAGCTGATATAATCGTCACTGATACTGCCCGGTGTATAATGTGGATAAAAAGCCTTGGTTTTGGTAAACGGGAAACCGCTGCCGTAATTCCAGCGTACATCCACCGCCCATGAAGATCTTTTACCGAAAGCATAAGAAAGCAGGATGTTCACATTGTGGCGCCTGTCAAAGTGAGGAGAATATTCAACAATCCCGTCGCTTCTTTGAACCCATCCTAAAGAGTAAACGACCCAGGCATACCAGCCTTTATGTTCGTACTTGAAAGTGATATCACCTCCGTAGGCGAATCCGTCTTCCCAAAGGAACTCTTTTTTCTTAATGTCTTCGATTTCTGTATAATTTTGGTCATCAGGGTACATTTTGTACCGGTTGGCAGATATGATGGTGGAGAAGTTCTTAAAATAACCTTCTATGTTTAAGGATATCCTGGGAATAACATCGAGTTCCAAACCGAGAATAATATGTTGGGATTTTTGTAGTGTATTGTTTTTTGTATCTCCGGGATATAGCGGGAGATTGGCCAAAAGAGGACTGGAGAGAAATCCGTTGAAAAGGTTTACCACATCCCTGTCTGAGGATACGGATACGTAATTCTGGGAATACAATCCTCCGGCTACTTTAAGTCTTATTTTGCGGGTAACATTATATTTTAAAGCCAATCGGGGTTCAGGGGAAGTTGCGCCCAGCGAGAAGTAAGATTGAAGCCGGAAACTGGGCTCAATCAGCAATATATCCTTTAGATTATATTTGTATTTGACAAAAATACCTAAATCGGAAGTATTGTCCTCGCTATTCTTTATCTGGGAATCGAAAGTAGAATACCCTAAAAGATCAAATCCGGCATTGATGACGCTTCTGCCGAAAAAATAATTGAATTTCAGGCTTGCTGTAAATCCGTGTATCGTACTTTCCCGCAAAAGGGTGTTGGAATTTGTTTTTTCATCCAATCCGATATGATAATTTGAATACGAAACCGTCCCTTCGATCGTAGTCGGTACTTCACCCGGGATAATGAGGAAATTGGTACCTATACCCCAGTTTTTCCATTGATAAGTAGCTATATCGCTGTAATTCATAATATCATCAAAATTAAATCCGAAAAAATTTAATTTAGTACCGTTAAAAGTGTTAAGCGATATTTTACCGTAAAAATCCAAATAACTATAAGGTAAAGTGTTGGTGTAGGGATAAAAAATCTTGGATGATTGTTCCAGATATGATCCTTTTGCCGTAAAAAGATAACTCAGTGTAGTTTTACGATTAGGTTTAAGTTTAATAAAAGGTCCTTCAAGAAGGATTTTGGCCCCGAAGGTATTTACATCTACTTTTCCCGACAGCTGTTTCCTGTTTCCATCCCTTGTTTTTATGTCCATTACCGAAGACATCCTGCCGCCGAATTCCGCTCCGAATCCTCCGGTGTAAACATCTGCGCTACTCATAATATCGGTATCGAAAACAGAAAAAAGACCGATGGAATGAAAAGGATTGAAAATGGCCATTCCGTCCATTAATAAAAGGTTTTGTACGGGAGTCCCTCCACGGATATATAATTGTCCGCCCTGGTCACCAGTTGAAACTACTCCGGGAAGTATCTGCAGATATTGTGCGAAATCAGGTTGTCCACCAATAGAAGGCATCCTGGCGATCTCTTTGGGTGAAACACTGATCACGGAAGTACGTGTTTCCTGTATTTGCCGATAACTTTCAGCGGTTACTTCTATTGCCGAAAGAGAATAGGGAGAACGGGATATATAATATCTTTTGGTTAGGGTACCGCCGCTTTTGACAGTTACGGTATCCAAAAAATTATCAAAACCCACCATCGTGATCCGAAGCACATATTCCCCCGCAGGAATTTTGCTTATGATGAAAGAACCGTTATGATCGGATATAGCTCCAAATTGAGTACCCTGTAATTGGAGTGTTCCATAGCTTACCGGCTCTCCATTGTCATTATCATATACGAATCCTTTGATAGTGCCTTCCTGACCAAAAAGGGAAGAGATTATACAAAAAATGAAGATAAAACAGAGGGAAACAAATTTATTCATTAGTGGGAATTTTATGCAAAAATAATATTTTTACCAATGAATGATTGGAATCTAAACAAAAAAAGAGTGAAAGTTAACTTTCACTCTTTTTTCATATTTAATGTCGTATGTAATTACGCTCCGTGTTTACAACCTCCGTCTTTGTTACATCCGCCGCCGAAACCATCTACTAAAGCTTTTTGCTCGTCCATGGTAAGGTTAGCCCAATTGTCCATTTTTGCTTTTAACTCAGCATTTCTGGTTTTGCATTCTTCCGAACACTCTTCTTTTTGGCATTCCCCTTTTTCAGCCATTTTCTGATCGATCATTTCTTTTCTTTTAGCAAGGAGTTCCTGTTTTTTTTCAGCTGTTTGGTTATCCCAGTTTTTCCAGGCTTCCATGTCGGCTTTCTGCTCTTCGGTCATCTCTTTGCAACATCCTTTTTCACCTTGTGTACATTCTTCCTGTACAGTGGTTTCGGTAGTTACGGTTTCAGCAGTTTTGTTATTTCCGCAGGAACTGAAAACAAAAAGTCCCGCAACGACGATCATTAATAATTTTTTCATAATTTTTGATGCTTAAATTTTGATTTGTATTCCATATATTTCTTACGCACGCAAAAATACAAAAATATTGTTTTAGAGATACATTTTTAATTTTTTATTTTTCGATTCCTGACGCAGTCGTTTTAACGCTCTTTCTTTTATCTGCCTAACCCTTTCGCGGGAAAGGTCATAGATATCCCCGATTTCGTCAAGCGTATATTCGTGAGAACTGCCGATACCGTAAAAAAGCTTTATGATTTCACTTTCTTTCTCGGTTAGGGTGGAGAGTACGTCATTGATTTCCGAAGAAAGAGATTCTTTCATCAGTAAAGTATCCGTATCCTCGTCATTTTCAAAGATAAAGGTGTCGATAAATTTGGTTTCTTCATCAGGAGAAATGGGAGAATCGATAGATTGGGGATGGTTGTTCATTTTTAGGATCTCGGCCACTTTGTAGACAGGAAGATCGACCGCTTCCGAAATTTCTTCCACGGTAGGAACGCGTTGCAGATCCTGTTCAAGTTTGGCGATTTCTTTTTTTAGCCGGTTGATTGTCCCGACCTGGTTGAGAGGTAATCTTACGATCCTGGACTGATCGGCGATAGCCTGTAGAATAGCCTGGCGTATCCACCAAACAGCGTACGAAATAAATTTGAAACCTCTGGTTTCGTCAAAACGTTTTGCAGCTTTAATCAAACCCACATTTCCTTCATTTATAAGATCCTGCAGGGAAATACCCTGGTTTTGATACTGCTTGGCAACGGAAACCACAAAACGAAGGTTGGTAATCGTTAGTTTTTCCAATGCTGCCATATCACCCGCTTTGATTCTTCTCGCCAGCTCCACCTCTTCTTCGGCGGATATCATCGGTTCTTTACCGATATCAGCCAGGTAGCGGTCCAACGAAGCAGTATCTCTGTTGGTAATGGATTTTGAAATTTTTAATTGTCTCATTGGTATTTATTAATGCATAAATTATTTTAATACTATTTCGGTTTTCCGTTCACTGTTTTTTCTCAGATAGTTCACGGTCACCTTATCTCCAGGAGAATATTGGGTTAATACTTCCCGCAATTCGGACATGGAGTTTACATCGTGGTTATTGATGTCCAGAATAATATCGCCCACCTGTAATCCACCGGCTTTTGCCGATCCGTCTTCTACTAGTTCCACGATATATATTCCTTTAATTTCATTCATATTCAGTTCTTCGGCCATTTTATTGTTTACCTCATGGGCAAATACCCCCAGGTAAGCTCTTTTAACGATGCCGAATTCTTTTAGGTCATTTACTATTTTTTTGGCTATGTTGGAAGGTACTGCAAATGAGTAACCGGTAAAATATCCGTTTCCGGACGCAATAGCGGAGTTGATTCCGATCAGGTCACCTGCTGCGTTAACCAATGCGCCACCGCTGTTTCCTTTATTTACGGCAGCATCGGTTTGGATAAATGACTCGATAGAACTTTGGTCTCCCAGAATATTCAGGTTCCTGGCTTTAGCACTCACAATTCCGGCAGTTACCGTTGAATTCAGGTTAAAAGGATTACCCACGGCCAATACCCATTCACCCACACGAACCTCATCCGAATTAGCAAATACCAAATAAGGAAGATTCTGCGCGTCTATTTTAATGAGGGCGAGATCAGTTTGCGGATCTGTTCCCACTACGGTGGCTTCATATTCCCGCTTGTTATTAAGGGTAACCGTTATCTGGTTCGCTTCCTGCACCACATGGTTATTGGTAACAATGTAACCCGTCGGATCAATAATTACTCCGGAGCCTGTAGCCATGACCGGGTATTGGGAAGACCGGGAACCCCATAACTCTTCCAATAATCTCCCGAAATCTTCTCCGAAATATTCATCCCATACGGAATTTTTTCTCATAAATTCCGTTTTTATATGCACAACAGCATTTACTGTTTGCTCAGCTGCATAGGTCAAATCTACATAATTGGATTGTACTGTAATATTTTTCGGAGGTTCACCAGATGGGGCGGGTTGAGCACATGAAATGTTAGTGGAAATGATTAAAACGTTCAATAGCAATAACTTAAAAACATTTTTTGCCTTCATGTCTTGATATATTAATAGGTAGAAACAAAGTAAAGACAATTAATAAACGAAAATGTTTAAGTAAAATTATTTTTTTTGAAACGAATGTATCATTTATTTTTATATTTTTGCACCTCAAAATTTTTTAACTAAATAAATTACATTACAATGTACGCAATCGTAGAAATAGCAGGGCAACAATTTAAGATTGAAAAAGACCGCAAAGTCTTTGTTCATCGCCTAAAAGCTGAAGAAGGGTCGCAGGTAAAATTCGACCGCGTTATGTTGGTTGACAATGACGGTTCTGTAAAAGTGGGTGAACCTACCGTTCAGGGTGCTGAGGTAACCGCTACCGTTCTCAATCATCTAAAAGGAGATAAAGTTCTTGTTTTCAAAAAGAAAAGAAGAAAAGGATATCAAAAATTAAATGGCCACAGACAATATCTTACAGCCATTAAAATTGATGACATCAAATTTTAATCAGAGTAATAACGAATAAAAATAGATCATTATGGCACATAAAAAAGGTGTCGGTAGTTCACAAAACGGTCGTGAATCCGAAAGTAAACGATTAGGCGTTAAAATATTTGGCGGACAATTTGCAAAAGCCGGAAATATTATCATTCGTCAGAGAGGTACTGTTCATAATCCCGGTTTAAATGTTGGAATGGGCAAAGACCATACTTTATTTTCACTTGTAGACGGAACTGTTGTCTTTAAAAAGAAAGCCGGAGGCAAATCTTTCGTTTCAGTAGTTCCTGAGGAAAAAACAGAAGCATAATGTTTTTTGTTATAATAATGTTTGATTAGAAAGGCCGCTCATAGAGCGGCTTTTTGCTTTAAAATTATGGAGAAAAATCAACAAACGGTTTGTAATGACGGTATCGTAAAGGCTACTGGTGAAAATGTGATATTAGTGGAAATGACTGTTCACAGCGCCTGCAGCAATTGCCATGCCAAATCCGCCTGTATGTTTCAGGGAAAAAAAGAAATGTTGGAAATTACTAACATTGGAAATGAAATTTTCTCCGTAGGAGACCATGTTACTATCCATATGCAGGAACGTTTGGGTAAAAAAGCACTCATCATGGCTTATTTGGTGCCATTTTTGCTCCTTATGATCGCTTTGTTTCTTGTTGTTTCCTTAACCGGAAATGAACTTTTGGGTTTTCTTGTGTCTATTTCATCCCTTGCTGTTTATTACATCGTTCTGGCTTTATATAACAGAAACCGCAAAATAGATAAACAATTTACCTTTTTTATACAGAAAAAGATATAGTCAGGATGAAAATACTGACAGGTTATATTCTTCTTTTTTCGATCTCGATATGGATTTTTGATGCGAGTTCAAAATCTTCGCTTTCAATAGCCCCTTCCAATAAAATATCCAACTCATCATCCGTCATTTCAGCTAATTGCTGATTAATATATAATTCCTCATTGATAATCTCATCTTCGGTCATGTAAGGAAAATCCGTTTCATCATTACCGGATTTGTCAGGAGTAAGGCCATTATGTTCCAATAAATCGCCGTCGATGAAAATCGGCACGCGGTAATTTAAGGCAAGTGTAACAGCGTCAGAGGTCCTGGAATCAATTTCTATATTATTTTCATTATTTGTCATACGGAGATAAGTATAGTAAACCCCGTCTTTGAATTTGTAGATAAAAATGGAAGTGAGTATATATCCCGTCGCATCGCCCAGAGACTTAAATAAATCATGCGGGGTTGGTCTCCGGGAAGTAGCTTTGTTCATCGCCAGCACCAAAGATCTGGCTTCACTCCACCCGATCATAACAGGGAGAAGTTTTTCCCCTTTTTTTTCTTTTAATATTAGTGCATAGGCTTCACTTGGGTTTTCCGCATTTCGAATATCAGCTACTTCTAATTCAATAGTGTCCATTATTTCTGTTTATGTCGTGTTCTCTATATAACTAATTAAATCCGAATTTTATTTTCCAATGGATAGATATATTATAAGTTATTCATTTTCAGCCATGAAAAAATAGTTTGGTAAACATTGTCCCTCACTTCTTTTTTTGATAAAACCAGGTCATGCAAGCCGTCATTAATAACTTCTACGGTTACATTCTTTCCCAGATACGGAGCATAGGAATGGATATCTTCCACATCGAGAACGGCATCTCCCCTCGTAAAATCCTCCGACCATTCATCACCGTAAACCGACTTATCAGAGTGCATGACTAAAACGGGGCAGGGGATATCCAGACCTTTTTGCAATTTTTTATGGCCTCTGTGAATAGCTCTTGTCCAACCAAAACTTACAGGAATCGATTTGCACGGTTTCCATTCCAGGTTATAGTCCCATTCTCCCTGATAATTTTGATGCAGGCTTTCACCATAAAATGAATTATCTCCTGATTCCAGCCCGATATTGGGGAATACAGCCCCGATCGTTGCTACTACGGGTACTCCTATCTTTTCTTTGAAAGAATTGAAATTCATATCCAGAAAAGGACTGTTTAAAATCATTCCGTTTACGGGAAAATGATCTCTTTTATCATGTGCATATAAAGAACCGATTAAGCCGCCGGTAGAGTGGGCCGCCAAAATAATCGTGGAGTATCCGTTATTCAGGATGATGGCTAAGCAGGAATCGATATCTTCGTAATATTCTTCAATATTTTTGAGGTTTCCCATTTTCTGGTGATCCATATAAGATCTTCCGTATTTACGTAAATCTACGGCATAGAAAGCGTATCCTTCCTCATTAAAACGAGAAGCCTGTTCGGTATGGAAAAAATAATCACTGAAACCATGTATATATAAAACTGCTTTATCAGTAGGATTTTCCGGTAATCGACGTATCAATACACATTTTACTTTACCTTCGTAATCATCCGGCATATAAATTTCCATCTGCTGGAATCGATCACCTAAAATATCAGGAGTCCATTGCGAAAACACATGATTATTAAATAGCAATACTATCGCTCCCAATAAAAATATGGCCCGTTTTATCATATGTCAAATAACACAGAATAAATAATATTGTTTATTGGTAAATCCGGTATAAATGGCATGTACCAATGTCAGTAAAAAGAAATTATAATGGAATCGTCAGGTCCAGATTTTTGGATTCGTCCCTTTTAACAGTTACACCCGTACTTCCGGCAACTCTCGTTTCCCCGTCATTATTCGTATAAAATACGGCGAAATAAAGAGAAGTCTGGGATTCGAAAATATCCAGGTTTGCAAAATTCAATCTGAATTCAGCTACACCGTTATCATCCGTTATAACCTGTTGTTTGGCTTCGGACGGTCTCGTATTGTTATTAGGCTCATGATCTTTATACATGTAAACGGTGGTGCCCTTCTGGACTATACCAAGGTAATTTTTAACCGTTACTTTCACATTTGCACCTAAAATAGGTTCATCTTTTTTGCATGAACTTAATAACGTAACCATAGCTAGCGCTACGATAAGAAATCCTATCTTTTTCATATAAGTATAATTTTTGTGTCTTAACTTAAGCCTTCTGATTGTTTCTTTCTATTAATATGATTAGGAAACAAGTTTAAATAAAAATTGTTTAAAAATATTATCTAATTTTGCTTTTCATTTCCCTTAAGGCACATTGTTCCGAACATTGGTCGCACATATTCCCCTCTTTCCTGATCCGTTTATAGCGTCGGTAAGACCTTATAATTACATATAAGATAGAAAAACTTATAATGATGTAAACCAATATATCCTGCCAGTTCATATTTCCTGTTTTTATTTGATAAACGAATGCATCGGATATATTGTTTAAATTTTAACTTACGTGAAATGTCAGAATAAACTTCCTATCTGGAAGACCAGAAAACTTACAATCCAGGCTAATACGGTGGTGTACACGACGGTAAATATAGCGTATTTCCATCCTCCCGTTTCATTTTTAATGGCTGCGATCGTGGCGAGGCAGGGGAAATAAATGAGAATAAAAAGCATATAGCTGAAAGCCACCAGCGGTGTGATGTGCATTCTGGCTCCCAGATTTACAGTTTGTTCTTCATCTACAGAATAAATAACACTAAGGGAACTAACTACCAATTCCTTGGCGCCTACTCCGGCTAATAATCCGATTCCAAGCTTCCAGTCGAAACCTAACGGTTTTATGACCGGTTCCACTGCTTTACCGATTTTACCCAGATAAGAATTTTCCTGCTGTTGTGCCGCGGTTTCGTAATGGTCATGGTTTGGATAATAGCCTAAAAACCACACAATAATAGAGGCAAAAAGAATAATTCCTCCCATCTTTTTCAGATATTGTTTCCCTTTTTCCCAGGTATGTCTGAATATTACTTTAGATCCCGGCATACGATATGGCGGTAATTCCATCACGAAAGGAATATCTTCCCCTTTAATCAGGAATTTACTGAAAAGTCGCGCCATTAATGCAGCTAATAAAATACCGATGAGGTAAATGGAGAACAATACTAATCCACTGTACCGGGGGAAAAAAGCTCCTACTAAAACAATATATACGGGTAACCTCGCGCTGCAACTCATCAGCGGATTGATCAGGATTGTGATGAGACGGGATTTATGGCTTTCGATTGTCCTGGTGGCCATAATCGCAGGTACGGTACATCCGAAACCCATGATCAGCGGAATAAACGATTTACCATGCAATCCCATTTTATGCATGATTTTATCCATAATGAATGCGGCGCGTGCCATATAACCCGAATCTTCAAGAAAGGAGATGCATAAATACAGGATCAGGATATTGGGAAGGAAGACGATTACCGCTCCCACGCCTCCGATGATCCCGTCTACCAAAAGATCTTTGAGTGGTCCGGCAGCCATATTGGCGTCCACAACTCCTCCCAGTTGATTCATGAGCCATTCTATCCAATCCATAGGATATTGCCCCAGGGAAAAAGTCAATTGGAACATCAGCCATAAGATGATGAAGAAAATAGGGTAACCCCAGATCTTATGAGTGACAATGGAATCTATGACTTTGGTATATTGTTTTTTTTCAACCGGACTATCTTTATACACTTCCTTTAATGCCCCGTCGATGAATCCGTACTTCGCGTCGATAATAGCCGATTCGCTGGTTTCTTTGATGGTATTATATATCTCTTCTTCTTTATCGTCCCGTATTTTGAAAATCAGCTCATGATTAGGGAGTTTACGAACGATATTTTCGATATCCGGATCATTTTCCAGTAATTTGATGGCCAAAAAACGCGTGGAAAACCGGGAACGTATATCTTCGTTGCAGGCGATAGGTTTTTTTATTTCTTCAATGGCTTCTTCGAGCAAAGGTCCATGATTGATATGAATATGGCGGTAAACCCGGTCTATTTTATGCGGAGAATCTTCATCTTTATGTACATAATCCTCAATCTGCGGCTGATGCTCCTTATCCCCAACTTCGGTTTCATGCCAATCTTTTAAATATTGAAGGATTTCGGGATAAATATTCCCGTTTTTATCAAAATAATCAGATCCCTCATACAAGTTGATGATGACATGGAAAAGGTTGTCGGTACCCCAGTTTCTCTTCGATATGGTCGGGATCATAGGGATTCCTAACAGCTGACTTAAAGAGGTGTAATCCAGTTTGTTGCCGCTTGCTTCCAGTTCATCATACATATTCAGCGCCACCACCATCCTTACATTCATATCGATAAGTTGGGTGGTCAGGTAAAGGTTGCGCTCGAGGTTGGAAGAATCTACCACATTGATAATCACATCAGGCATCTCGTCGATAATATATTTCCTGACATAAAGTTCTTCGGGCGTATAGGCTGAAAGGGAATAGGTCCCCGGCAAATCCACGATTTTAAATCTGTATCCCTGGAAAGAGAAAAATCCTTCTTTGGCATCAACGGTAACTCCGCTGTAATTACCCACTCGTTCGTGTCCACCGGAAACAGCGTTGAAAAGGGAGGTTTTTCCGGAATTGGGATTGCCTACCAGGGCTACATTGATCGTGCGTCTTTTTTTTAGTGCGACTTCATGTAGTTTTTCCTCTGTAATTGTGGTTTCTTCACTGATAGGATTATATATTGGCGCAGAAGATATTTGGTTCTTTACATTTTCGGCTTCCTGTTCACTTACCACCTCTATCAGTTCGGCTTCCTGCCTTCTGAGAGAGACTTCATATCCCATGATTTTGTATTTGATAGGATCCTTAAGAGGGGCGTTTAACATTACTTCCACTTCTTTTCCCCGGATAAATCCCATTTCTACGATTCTCTTCCTAAACCCTCCGTGTCCCAGCACTTTGACGATTACGCCCTTTTCTCCGGTTTTCAATTCTGATAAGCGCATATAGCATAGATTAACATAGATTAAATGGTGCAAAAGTACGGAATTATAGTCTATTATATAAAATAAACATATCCTTATTAATAGGGATTGATAAAGGTTTTTGTCCTTATTTATGGGGTTTTATGACTCTTTATTCAGGAAATAGTTCCTGCATTCCGGAAATATCGGTTCAATATAGGAATAAAGAAAAGATTTTTCTTTTATATCGGGTTTAAGGATAACTTCTTTCGGATCAATGGTCCTGACGAAAAAAAACAGTACGCTGTAAATTATGGCCACTTTACCGATACCGAAGATTAATCCGAACAGATGGTTAAAAAAGGAAGGGATGACCAGTTTGACGATTCTTTCCACTAATTTTCCGGCGAAGTGGACCAATACCAGTACAGCTAAAAAGGTGAGGAAAAACGCAATGATTCTGATCATCTGGCTGTCCCCGATCCAGGAAGCCACTAAATCGGAAAATTTTACCGTTACCCATACACCAAGGACCAAAGCCAGTATGGAAGCCAGTTCTCTGATGAGACCGTTTTTAAAACCTGTAAAACCAAACCAGCATAATGGGATCAGGATAATAATATCTAACCAATTCATCTAAATTAGAAGTTTACAAAGATTATAAGTGCTCCCTTATTTTCTGAGTTAAGGGTTGGGCATAGATAAAATCATTTAATAACGGATTATCGGAAATTAAAACGCCGTCTTTATCGCCGTTCCAAACCAGGTCTCCCTCATAAATAAATGCAATATTTTCACCGATGGTGATTACGGAATTCAGGTCATGGGTATTAACGACAGTGGTCATTTTATACTCATGGGTGATCTCCACAATCAGCTGGTCGATCAATAATGCCGTTTTAGGATCGAGTCCGGAGTTAGGTTCGTCACAAAACAAATATTGGGGATTGCAAACTATTGCCCGTGCAATAGCAGCTCTTTTTTTCATACCTCCACTTAACTCGGCGGGGAATAAATTATTGGATCCTGCTAAATCCACACGGGAAAGACAGAAATTTACCCGTTCCAGCTTTTCATCGAATTTTTGGTCGGTCAGTATATCTAACGGGAACATTACATTTTCCTGTATGGTCATGGAATCGAAAAGTGCGGAACCCTGGAAAACCATGCCCATTTCAGTACGCAGGAATTTTTTATCACGGTCCGAAAGCGTATTAAAGTTTCTTCCGCTATACAGAATAGCACCTTCTTCAGGAGCAAGAAGTCCGATGAGGCATTTCATTAAAACCGTCTTCCCGGAACCGGATCTTCCGATCACAAGGTTGACTTTATTTTCGTAAAAAACGGTCGAGATGTTATTCAATACCTTTTTTTCACCGAAATATTTGGAAACATCTTTTACTTCAATCATCTTATAACATAATTTGAGTGATGACAAGATTCAATACGAGTATTATAAAACTCGCCACCACAATACCCTGGGTGCTGGCTTTCCCTAATTCCAGTGCTCCGCCTTCGATCTTATATCCGTAAAAAGAAGATACGGATGAAATCACAAAAGCGAAGATGAATGTTTTGGTTAAAGCATAATACAGGTCATACATTCTGAAAAAAGAGGTCAGACCGTCAATAAAGTCTATTCCCGGCATCATATTCGTTAGGATAACCGTCAGGTAACCTCCGAAAAGAGCGCAAAAAATACTGATAATAATCAACAGGGGATTGACGATAAGCGAAGAGATAACTTTCGGAAGAACAAGGTAAGACGCCGGATTGACACCCATAACTTCCAGGGCATCGATCTGTTCGGTTACCCGCATACTTCCGATTTCCGCCGTTATCCTGGAGCCGAGGTTTCCAACCAGAAGAAGGCTGATAATCGTAGGGCATAATTCCATAACTACGGAAGTCCTTACGATAAAACCTACCGACCATGACGGAATCCAGTTGCTTTCGGTTTGTAAAGCGGTCTGAACGGTAATTACACTCCCTAAAGCTGCAGACACAATGATAATAATGAGTAAAGAACCAATCCCTGTGGCGTACATTTCATACAGGAGCTTATTCAGAAAAATTTTCCATTTTTCGGGTTTTCTAAAAACCTTTCCCAAAAACAGGAAATATTCTCCAATCGTTTCCAGTAATTTTATCATTTTTTCATTTTAGCCGTGCAAAGATAACAAAATCACGGGCAACAACAATCCGCCGGGTAAATTCTTTATAAAGGAAGGTTAATATGAATAAAGGAATATTATCAAATGATAGGATATATGATCAAATAATTCATTTCAAAGTTTATGTAATACTTTGAGGAAAGCATATTGGTAACAACATCATCCGGCAGAGTCTCCAGTTCTTCAATTATAGGAGCATTTTCCAGAACCGCAGGATCAGGTTCCGGCTCAGAAACGCATGAAACCAATAAAACGCTCAATATTGTCAAAAAATATTTAATTTTCATCATTTTATTTTAACGCTATACTACAGGAAATGTAATCTGCCTAGTTATTCGGCTAAATATGTCAAAAATTATTGGCCAAATAAATAAACAATATTTATTTAATTTTGTAACAATTAAAAAATAATGATGTTTGAAAAACCTAATAAACACTCGTTTTAATCCCTTTTTTTTCTATTTTTTCAGCTACCTTTTCCAAATCCTCTTTACTGATTTTGGTTAAATGTCTGGCCGGAGTTTCACGGTCAAGGGAATAGAGCATTACCGATCTGGGAGCAATTTCGACAATATGGTGAATCAGCAAATCGAGTTCCTCTCCACTGCTGTTATCAAAATAAATGTCGTCTATTTCGCCTTTAAAAAGCAATGTCTGGATAATAAGCTGTCCGTTAAAACCGCGTAGATAAGAAACAATCTCTTCGAAAGTTACAGGTAGGGTAGGGCGGTTAATCAATCGGTATAATTGATCTGAACCGGCATCTAATTTCAAAAGCGGATTCTCGATTTTCAGGAGCGCTTCCCGGACTTCCGTACGGTAAAGTTGCGTGGAGTTAGATAAACAAGTGATGATCGTACCCGGATAATAACGGTCCCTCAACGCGATCAATCCGTCGATGATTTGTCCGAAATGCGGATGCATGGTAGGTTCCCCGTTTCCGGAAAAAGTAATACTGTCGATGGCTATCTGATCTTTCCGGCAATTTATCAGTTTATTTTCGATAGCTTCCATCACAGTATCGACAGGATAAAAATCGTCGTCGTTAAAATCCCTCTCCAATGTCCAGCCACATTCGCAATAGATGCAATTGAAAGAACATATTTTTTTCGTCGTCGGCAAAATATTTATACCTAATGATTTACCAAGCCTGCGGCTGGAAATCGGACCAAATGCTATGGAATCCCAGAGAAACATATTTATAAATTTTATCGGCTGCAAAAATAAGTGTTTAAATGATACTGGAAAACAGTAATTTTCACTCAAAATCTCTTTTATTTTAGCTGAAAATTTTGTATATTTGCATTCCTTAAAATTGAAGGATTGTATGAAAGAAAATCATTTTGAAGAAGATGAATTGATCATCGTAGGGGCGAGGGAAAACAATCTGAAAAACGTTTCCGTATCCATACCACAACACCGGATGACCGTGATTACCGGTTTGTCCGGCAGCGGAAAATCATCTCTTGCTTTCGATACTATATACGCCGAAGGGCAACGTCGCTATATGGAAACTTTTTCTGCCTATGCGCGACAATTTCTTGGAAATTTACAATATCCCGATGTCGATAAAATATCAGGACTTAATCCTGTTGTATCCATCGAACAAAAAACGGTTAATAAAAATCCCCGGTCTACTGTAGGAACAATTACGGAGATTTATGATTTTTTAAGACTGATATATGCCCGTGTTGCGGATGCCTATTCTCATGTTTCCGGAGAAAAAATGGTTAAGTATAGTGAAAAAGAACTGATCGACCTGATCTTGGAAAAATATAATGACCGGAACATAACCTTATTGGCTCCGGTGGTAAAAAGGCGCAAAGGACATTATAAAGAACTTTTTGAAAACATCAGGAAGCAGGGTTTTACCAAAGTACGGGTGGACGGGGAAATTCTTTCCCTTAAGCTGAATATGATGGTAGACCGTTATAAAATCCATGATATCGAAATTGTGGTCGACACTTTGATGGTCAAGGATAATTCCAGGCCAAGACTGGTTAACAGCCTCAAAACAGCCTTGAAACACGGGAAAGGAATTCTCCTTGTGATGGACAATGAGAACGGGGAGATCCGGAATTACAGTAAATTCCTGATGTGTCCTACTTCCGGTATCTCATATCCCGAACCGGAGCCCAATACATTTTCGTTTAATTCTCCTTACGGAGCCTGCGAAAAATGCAACGGGCTCGGGTATATTATGGAAATGGATATGCAAAAGATTATTCCCGATAATTCCAAATCCATTAAGGAAGGAGCGATTGTACCGCTCGGACCGTATAAGCACAATACGATATTTAAGCAACTGGAAGCTTTGGGTGAAAAATACGGATTCTCGCTTTCGGATCCCGTTAAAAAATTATCCGATCAAATATTAAATATTATCCTGTACGGTACTGATGAGCCTCTTTATATTAAACATGAAATATCAGGTCTTTCCCCGACTAAAGTGAGTTTTGACGGTGTTGTTACCTTCATGCGCGATTTCGATTATGATTCGGCGCCCGCGTCGATCCGGAAATGGGTGAATCAGTTTATTGAGGAGATCAAATGTCCCGAATGCGGAGGAAGCAGATTAAAAAAAGAATCCCGGTATTTCAGGATAGGGGATAAAAATATTTCTGATCTGGCCGCCATGGATATAGGTGAGTTGATACGCTGGGTGAAAGGAGTGCCTTCTGAATTAACTGAGCGTAATCAGCAGATTGCTTATGAGATTTTGCGTGAAATAGGATTACGGCTGCAATTTCTGGATGACGTAGGTTTAAATTACCTTGCACTTAACCGTTCTTCGAGAAGTCTTTCAGGCGGAGAAGCCCAGCGGATAAGGCTTGCCACGCAAATCAGTTCGCAACTGGTAAATGTGCTCTATATTCTGGATGAACCCAGTATCGGCTTACATCAGCGGGATAACCACAGGTTGATCAATTCTTTGAAAGAACTAAGAGATCAGGGAAATTCCATTATTGTCGTCGAACATGACAAAGACATGATCGAAGCCGCTGATTTTATTATCGACATCGGTCCTGATGCGGGTGAAAACGGTGGTAAGATCGTAGCGGCGGGAAATTATGATGAAATCCTTAACTCCGAGACTTTAACGGCCGACTACCTTAACGGCCGGAAAAAAATAGAAGTCCCCGGTCGGCGAAGGGAAGGATCGGGAAAGTCAATTATTCTGGAAGGAGCGACGGGTAACAATCTCAAAGATGTTAGTGTAGAATTTCCTTTGGGTAAATTTATTTGTGTTACCGGAGTTTCCGGTAGCGGTAAATCGACGCTCATCAACGAAACGTTGTATCCTATCCTGAACCGTCATTTTTACCGGGCTGAAAAAACGCCGTTACCTTACCGGGAAATTTCAGGGATCAAGAATATTGATAAGATCATAGAAATAAACCAGCAACCCATAGGAAGAACTCCCAGGTCTAATCCGGCTACCTACGTGGGTGTTTTTGATGAAATCAGGCAATTATTCGCCGGGTTGCCGGAAGCTAAAATACGGGGCTATAAACCCGGAAGGTTTTCTTTTAATGTGCACGGAGGCAGATGTGAGGTGTGTAAAGGGGCCGGAGTAAAGACCATCGAAATGAATTTTCTTCCCGATGTATATGTTACCTGTGAATCCTGTAACGGGAAAAGATATAATGAGGAAACGCTGGAGATCAGGTATAAAGGCAAATCAATCAATGATGTGCTGGAAATGGATATTGAAACCGCTCTGGATTTTTTCGAGAATATACCTTCCATAGTCCAGAAATTGAAAACAATGGTCGATGTGGGACTGGGATATATCCGTTTAGGTCAGCCTTCCACTACATTATCGGGAGGCGAGGCCCAAAGGGTAAAACTTGCCACGGAATTGAGCAAAAAGGAAACCGGGAATACTTTTTATATCCTGGATGAACCGACTACCGGCCTCCATTTCCATGATATTGCCATTTTATTGGATGTGTTGAATAAACTGGTGGATATGGGAAATACCGTATTGGTGATCGAACATAATATGGATGTGATCAAAATGGCCGATTGGATCATTGATCTGGGTCCTGAAGGCGGTAACCGGGGAGGATATGTATTGGTAACCGGAACCCCGGAAGAAGTGGTAAAAAACGATAAAAGTTATACTGCCCGATATTTAAAAGAATATATATAATCAGTTGTTATGCAAATTATTGGAATTACAGGCACAATAGGAGCAGGTAAAGGGACCATAGTCGATTATCTGGTTTCCCATTACCATTTCCGGCATTATTCGGTAAGGGAATACCTCATCAAAGAAATAGAAAAACGGAATTTGCCTGTTAACCGTGATAGTATGGTGTCGGTAGCGAATGAACTGCGTGCAGTCAATAGTCCCTCTTTTATCGTAGATCAACTTTACCGTAATGCGTTGCGGGATGGAGATTATGCCATCATCGAAAGTGTGAGGACTCCTGGAGAAATTGATTCTTTAAAAAATACGGGTCAATTCGTATTGCTGGCTGTGGATGCCGATCCTCTAATCCGGTACCGGAGAATCGTGGAACGTAATTCCGAAACTGATCATATTTCATATGAAACATTTCTGGAAAATGAACAGCGTGAAATGAATACACGTGATCCTAACAAACAGAACCTTTCCGAATGTATCCGTCGTGCGGATTTTCTGTTTTATAATAACGAAGGATTTCAGGAACTTTATGACCAGGTAGATTCGGCCATGAGGAAATTAAATATCAAACCGTAATATTATGGAAGAAACCAAATACATCCGTCCCTCATGGGATGAATATTTTATGGAAATTGCCAATACGGTCAGCAAACGGGCTACCTGTGACCGCGGCAGAAGCGGGTGTGTGATTGTACGTGACAGGCAAATACTGGTCACGGGTTACGTGGGCTCACCCATCGGAATGGCGCATTGTGATGAGGTTGGTCACCAGTTCAAAAGAATGGTCCACGAAGACGGTACGGTTACACAACATTGCGTAAGAACTGTTCACGCCGAACAGAACGCAATATGTCAGGCGGCTAAATTGGGAATAGCATTGGAAGGTTCGACTTTATATTGCCGTATGACCCCTTGCCGGGTTTGTGCCATGTTGATCATCAATTGCGGTATTAAAAGGGTGGTATGTGAGAAGAAATACCATAGCGGGACGGAATCGGAAGAAATGTTCAGGCTTGCAGGAGTTAAGCTGGAATATTTTTCGGAGGAGATTGAAAAATACGATGCGCAAAAATAATTTTTCCGGTATTAATAACGGGGATGATGCAACGCGATCGTGCTTTTGATATATTCCTTATCCAGATGAGTGTATATTTCGGTTGTCGTGATGCTTTCATGGCCCAGCATTTCCTGTACGGCGCGTAAATCGGCTCCCCCTTCAACCAGGTGGGTGGCAAATGAATGCCGGAATGTATGCGGACTGATATTTTTCTCAATCCCTGCAGATAACGCACATTCTTTGACAATTAGAAAAATCATCTCACGGGTAAGCTTACCGCCCCGGCGATTCAGGAATACAATATCTTCGGCTCCCTGTTTGATCTTCCCTTCTTTTCTCTTTCCTTGCACATAAAGATTGATCGCGTTTTGTGCCGTACTTCCAATCGGAACCAGTCGCTCCTTATCTCCTTTTCCGATGATTCGGATAAAATTGTCATCGAAAAAAAGTTGTGAAAGTCGTAAATTTACCGTTTCACTTACCCTTAATCCGCACCCATACATAACCTCCAGTATAGCCTTATTCCGATGTCCTTCCGCTTTGCTGAGATCAATTACCTTTATCATGGATTCAATCTCCGGAACGGATAATACAGTCGGTAAATATCTCCCTAATTTAGGAGCTTCAATTAATAAGGTCGGATCTTCGGGAATGATATTTTCAAATAATAAAAACCGGTAAAATGCTTTAATGCCGGAAAGGATACGGGCCTGGGAACGGGCTTCGATCTTTTCGTCGTATAAATATCTCATGAAAGATTGAAGATCTTTGAGGCTTACTTCCGTCAAGGGTCTTTCTTTTCCTATAAAATCATCTAATTTCCGGATATCGTGTAAATAAGCCTCAACCGTTTTCGGGGAAAGGGATTTTTCCAACCGGATATATTGGTAAAATCGATTGATATAATTCGGTTCAGGCATTTGATTCGGTGGTCTACAGATTACTGGTATATTCTTCCGCGTAAGACAAGGCTGTATCAAAATTATCAAAGATATGTTCCGGGCCCAATAATGCGGATATTCCGCTTTTGTCCAATTCTTTTTTGACATTTGGCTGTACTCCCGATAATATGATGATCCTGTCTTCAGACCTCAATGACTTGATGGCTTCTTTAAAGTTGTGGGTTCCGGTGGCATCGATGAACGGTACATGCCGCATACGGATGATGAGAACTTTGGTGGACGAGGCACGGCCTTTTAAAACCTGGCTGTAATGCTTGGCGGCGCCGAAAAAGAACGGTCCGCTAATTTCATATATTTCGATCTCTTTTGGTACATGCCCGTAATTTTCAATAATATCCGATTCTTTATCCCTTAAAATAGCTTGTCCGTTATCAGCCATCCGTTTCATGAACAATAAGGCGGAAAGTACAATTCCGATCTGAATGGCTACGGTCAGGTCTACCAAAACAGTAAGCAGGAAAGTACTGACCAGAATAATAATGTCGAATGCCGAACCTTTGAGAATGGAATAAAATGAACGCCATTCGCTCATATTATAGGAAACCAGGATAAGAATACCGGCCAGGCACGACATGGGAATCAGTTTTGCCCATTTTCCGAAGAAAAGCATGATGAGTAATAAGGTAATCGCGTGTATCATACCGGCGACAGGTGTCCTTCCTCCGTTTTTAATATTAGTAGCGGTACGCGCGATCGCTCCGGTGGCAGGAATTCCTCCGAACAGGGGAGTAACGATGTTTGCAATACCCTGCGCAATCAGTTCCGTATTACTTCGATGATTTCCACCGATCATCCCGTCAGCGACTACCGCCGATAAAAGCGATTCGATCGCGCATAAAAGGGCGATGGTAAGCGCAGGCTCAAAATAGTGGCGGATATTGCTGAGGTCGAAAGTAGGTAATGTTAACGAAATTTTATTAGGGATTTCACCGTATAAAGATTCAATGGTCGTCACTGGAAGATCGAATAGGGCTACCAGTAGTGTCATCACGATGATCGCGATGAACGATCCGGGAATTTTGCTGGTAATACGAGTAAAACCGATGCTTATCAGAATCGTTCCGGCTGAGATTATAACGGCCAGCCAGTTGATACTGGACAAAGAGTGGAAATAAACATTCCATTTTCCGATAAAATCCGCGGGAACTTCCGAAATTTCCAATCCGAGGGCATCTTTGATCTGAGTGGAAAAGATAATCAGGGCAATTCCGCTGGTAAAGCCTACAATTAAAGGATGGGGGATGAATTTGAGCAAAGAACCCAACCGTAATATGCCGAATAATATCAGCATAATCCCCGCCATGATGGTGGATATGATTAATCCGTCCATCCCATATTCCGAAAGTACACCGAAAACGATCACGATGAAAGCCCCTGTCGGTCCTCCGATCTGGACACGGCTTCCGCCCAGAAAAGAAATAATGAAGCCCGCGATTATAGCGGTAATTAATCCTTTTTCAGGAGAAACTCCGGATGCTACGGCAAAAGCGATCGCCAGCGGCAGCGCCACGATCCCTACGATAATACCGGCGAAAAGATCTTTGGTGAATTGTTGTTTGGTATAGCCTTGCTTGAGAACAGTAAAGAGTTCCGGCCTGAATATCTCTTTCATCGAGTTACCCATTTGACAGTGAAGAATAAATGATTTTATGATTGTTTCGCCTGAAATGCAAGCGCGTACATTTTCATTTGTTTGATCATCGAAACCAGTCCGTTGGAACGGGTAGGGGAGAGATGATCTTTTAACCCTATTTCATTAATGTAATTTAGATCGGCATCCAATATATCCTGCGGGGTTTGTCCTGATAAGACCCGTATCAGTAAGTTCGCTATCCCTTTGGTGATAATGGCGTCGCTATCGGCAGTAAAGATAACTTTTCCATCCTGATAGTCGGCATGAAGCCATACCTGCGACTGGCATCCGGATATAAGGTATTGCGGAGTTTTATATTTCGGATCTATCAAAGGTAATTCTTTGCCCAATTCAATTACATAATTGTATTTGTCCATCCAGTCATCAAAAAGGGCAAATTCTTCTATAATCTGGTTTTCAGCTTCTTGTATGGTCATTCTATTTTGTTTTTGATGGCTGCAAAGATAGTAATAAAGTTGACGATAGTTATATGGATAAATAAACGATTATATGATTTTAATCAGTGATACACATGTGACTGTAACAAAATCGTAACATTATGGAAATAGTGGTGTAATAAGTTATCTATTTTTTTGCAGCAAAATAATTTTCAACTATAATGGATACTTTTTACCTGATATTGATCATTTTCATTTTTATACTTGCTATTTTTGATTTGGTGGTGGGTGTAAGTAATGACGCCGTTAATTTCCTTAATTCCGCGGTAGGCAGTAAAGCAGCTTCCTTGAAGACCATACTTTTTATAGCTGCTATCGGAGTATTTGTCGGTGCATCGCTGAGTAACGGGATGATGGAGATCGCCCGGCACGGGATTTTCAAGCCGGAAAATTTTGTATTTGCCCACATCATGTATATCCTGATCGCCGCCATGATTACGGATGTATTCCTTCTTGACCTGTTTAATACACTGGGGTTACCTACATCCACAACAGTGTCCTTGGTATTTGAATTGTTGGGAGCAACCTGTGCACTGGCTTTACTGACCATAGCCAATGATACGACCGGAATGTTGGGTTACAGCGATTTGATCAATACGGATAAGGCATTGTCAGTCGTATTGGGGATATTTCTTTCGGTAGGGATCGCTTTTATTTGCGGTGCATTGGTACAATTTCTAACCCGGTTACTCTTTACATTTAATTATAAAAAGAATATGAAGTATTTCGCTGCTATTTTCGGTGGCATCGCGATCACTTCCATCGTTTATTTTATGCTTATCAAAGGCTTAAAAGACAGTAGTTTTATGACTCCTGAAAATATGGCCTGGATACAGGAACATACTTCCCGGATATTATTGGGCTGTTTCATATTCTTTACGGTCCTGATGCAGATACTATATTTCATCAAAGTCAATATATTAAAAGTGATTGTGTTGACAGGTACCTTTGCCTTGGCCCTGGCCTTCGCCGGGAACGACCTGGTGAATTTTATCGGGGTGCCGTTAGCCGGATTGTCTTCTTTTCAGGACTATATGGCTCATGGAGGAGGAGATATCGACATGACTTTGAAAATGGATTCCCTGAACGGCCCCGCCCAAACACCATGGTATTTCTTATTGGGAGCGGGGGCTATCATGGTCATAGCGCTTTTTACATCCAAAAAAGCCCGTAGTGTGATCCAGACTTCTTTGGATTTGTCACGCCAGGATGAAGGAGAAGAGAATTTCAGTTCTTCGGGTATGGCACGTAATATAGTAAGGGCGAGTCGTAAGATGGCTTCCTGGTTTGTGAAAATTATTCCGGAAAAAGTTACCCGCTGGGTGGATAAAAGATTCAGTCGCGGCGAGATAGTTATGGAAGAAGATGCCGCCTTTGACTTGCTGAGAGCCTCTGTTAATCTAATCTTAGCCGGATTGTTGATCGCTATGGGAACTTCTTTAAAATTGCCCTTATCCACAACGTATGTCACTTTTATGGTGGCAATGGGTACTTCCCTGGCTGACCGCGCCTGGGGAAGAGATAGTGCTGTCTACCGTATCAGTGGAGTTATTAACGTAATTGGCGGTTGGCTTATCACGGCTATCGCTGCTTTTATGCTGGCGTTTATTGTTGCGCTTTTTATCTATTACGGAAAGAGTGTGGCTATTCTGATATTAGTCGCTATTGTTGTTTATTCATTGATCAGTAGTCAGAAAAAATTCCGTAAAAGAGCGGAAAAACAGAAAAGTAACGCTACGATGACCCAATTGTTGAAAACCACCGATACCGACCAGGCATTGGAATTACTTCAACAACATGCCCGTGAAGATATCAGTGCCACTCTTGATTTTATGCAACAGAATTACTGGAATACCATTGAAGCTTTTTGCCATGAAAACTTGCGGGAATTGAGATCGTTGAGGAATAAAATGGATAACAAAAAGGCGGATATGAAAAAAATAATCCGTATGGGCACTTTGGGGATAAGAAAACTGAGTGATGTTTCCGCAATTGAAAGGGGTATGTATTATTACCAATGTAACGACTTTATGAGCGAATTGGTCTATTCGCTGAACCGTATCGTGATGCCTGCGGAAGAACATATCGATAATAATTTTAATCCGCTGAACGACGATCAAAAAGCGGAAATCCTGTCGACGGCATTTTCAATTGCTACTTTCATCGACCAGTGTAAGATTAAAATAACGGATAACGATTATTCCAAACTCAAGGAAATCATTTTGAATAATAACCATCTTTCAGGTGAATTGAACCGGATAAAGCGTGCGCAATTAAAAAGGATCAAGACGGAAGGAGCCAGCACGAAGGTCAGTATGGTATATTTAACCATTATTCACGAATCGCAGAATATCGTTTCGTTTACCACGAACCTGATTAAAGTAAGCCGGAAATTTCAGGAACCCAAAAGAGACGATACAGAATAGGAGTTGTGGCTTAATGTCACAACTTCTCCTCCCGTATTTTGAACTTCATCAATAATAGCCCGGATAATTTCTTCCTGTTCTTTACTATTTTTGGTAATATGGGCAAGTGCTCCGTCCATAACGGTCAACGGGTGTAAAATGAGGGAAGTTTCGGTTTCCGCGGACAGGTCATACCATGGGAAAGGATTGGCGATGGAAGCCCGGAATCCCACTTCGTCGGGCCATCCTAAAGAATAATCATCAGTAATATTGTATTTCATAAGCGCCCGGAAAGTATCCGGAAATGAAAACCGTAGAAAATGTTGTCTTGATTGCATCACCGGGAATCCGCAGATTTTTTCCAGTTTCTTTTTCTCTTTTCCGATCAATATTTCTTTTTCGGAAGAATAATAAGATGGATGTATGCCTATATCCGAGAATTCTGACAATTTACGGACCAAATTACGGAAAGCTTTACTTTCCGGACTGATATTCCGGTCATATTTGCCAAACGGCGCCGTCAAGATAAAATGAACAGGCCTGGATCCATTTTCCATAGCATAACGCCGGTGTTCATCAAAAGTATCATATTCGTCCTCCACAGGTTTTCCTCCCAATGCCCGGAGTAATTTACCGGCTTTGTTGAAATCTGATTTCAGGATTGATTTCAATAATGATCCCGTGAACCTTAAAGTATTTTTACCTTTATACTGATAAGCGATATCTACATCATAAGTAGTTAAAATCCGGAAAGGATTTTTTTTAACAGGAAAATCCGGATATTGCTTACGGATCATTTCCGCCAGGATATTGGCTATGATATTGATTACCGGTTTTCGGTGGAAACCATTGAGAAACGCTGCTGATCCGGTAACTTTAAACCTGTTATGTACATCCGTTTCAATGTCCGGTAAATATTCTTCATAACGGGTGATGAGATAAAAAGCCAGGGCAAACGGATCGAAAGGTATTGCGGATTGATTTACGGGAAAGAACAGTTGTAATCCATGCCAGGATACCGGAGATAAAAGTTGAGGCCTTATATTCTCTTCAAATAACAGATTAACTGCCTTAAAGTATATTCCTTCCACGGCATCATTTCCATAGGCAAATTTTATCCCGTCGTGATTTTCGTATTCCTGTATGTTATCGGTAAGCCGGAATTCTGTCTGCCACAGTCTTCCCACGATGATATTCATAATATATATTACTCGTGGTGTAATGACCGGACAATAAATCAACATGACATTTACGGTTAATCGGCAATTAAGGTAGCGGGGGTGCAACGGGTCACGGTCACCGTAACATATTCGCCGATCTGGTGATCATTTTTAGGGAAAACGATCACTTTATTCTGGCTGTTTCTTCCGAATAGTTGCGTTTCGGAACGTTTGGAAACACCTTCGGACAAAACGGTAAAGGTTTTTCCTATATCTTTTTCATTGCTCTCCAGTGCTAATTTTTGTTGTAAGGCCAATACTTCGTCAAAACGGCGTGCTTTTACTTCCGGCGGTACATCGTCTTCGAAATGCGCGGCGGCCTTGGTTCCTTCCCTTACAGAATATTTAAACATATATGCGGAACTGTAACCCACTTCTTCCATTAATGAAAGCGTCGCCTGGTGATCTTCTTCCGTTTCGCCGCAAAATCCTACGATAATATCCGTGGAAATAGAACAGTCGGGAATAAGTGTTTTGACGGTTTTGATACGTTCCAGGTAATATTCCCGGGTATAAACACGGTTCATCTTTTTCAACATGTGGTTACTCCCGGCCTGGACGGGCAAATGGATATAGTTACAAATATTTTCATATTTGGCTATCGTGGAAATCAGTTCATCCGATATATCCTTTGGATGTGAAGTGGCGAATCGAACGCGCAGTAAAGGCGACAGAAGTGCTACTTTTTCAATTAATCCCGCGAAATCAATGATTTCTTCGTGTTCTTCCCATCGATAGGAATTCACATTTTGACCTAATAAAGTTACTTCCTTATATCCCTGGTTTATTAATTCCCCGATTTCACGCAGAATACTTTTCGGATTACGGCTTCGTTCCCTTCCCCGTGTATAGGGCACTACACAATAAGAACAAAAATTATTGCATCCCCTCATGATGGAGATAAAAGCCGAAATACCGTTGCCGTCATAACGGACAGGCGCGATATCTTCGTAGGTTTCTTCGGTAGATAAGAGCACGTCGAAAGCATTCTTACCGGATATGGATTTTGCAATAAGCTGTGGTATGGACCGGTAAGCATCAGGTCCTGCGATAAAATCCAGAGCGGGTTCTTCATCCAACAAAACCTCTTTGATACGTTCAGCCATACAGCCTAATAATCCGATGATGATTTCCGGGTTTTTCTTTTTTAAAGAAGATAACTCCCTTAATCTTTTCCTGATCCTTTGCTCGGCATGGTCCCTCACGGAACAGGTATTCATCAGAAAAAGATCTGCTTCCTGCTGTTGACGGGTTACGGTATAAGAATCAGACAGGATGGAGGCCACAACTTCACTGTCCGCTACATTCATCTGGCATCCATAGGTCTCAATATAGACTTTTTTCATTTTCAAAATTTTAGCTGGAAGAGAAAAATTCACGTTACACCTGATGATCAGTCTTAAAATTTTAATTTTAATCCTAATTCTCCTTCCGGTGTGGCATTGAGGTAAAGGGAGGTTTTATTATTAATATCCATCAGTTTTCCCGCTTTATAAATCTGGTTCCAGCCGACAATGGAAAAGACCAGTGCGGTAGCGGCGAAAATACCGCCTGCGGCGATCCAGTAATTTTGGGAAGGCGTATTCTTGAACGTGGTAACGCCTAAAATTATTCCCGTTCCTCCTACAAGCACTAATCCGGTAGAAAGATACATATTAAAAGCGGCTTTCCGGAAATAATTCCCGGCAGTTTGGGCATTCTGGAAGTAATCCATGGTGACGTTATCGATCCCTTTGAATTTGTAGATTTCATAATTCGTCATAGGGCGGAAACATTCTTTTACCTCCTTCACCATTTTTTTAGCTATGGAAGTAATTGCGAATCCGTTGTCGATAATGTAGTCCGTTTCATCCTCTGTCATTATTTTGCAAAATAAAGTGTCGCTTACACGGTTTTCCTGCGCATCGCCCTTAAGTATGATAAGGTCAATGCAGTGTTGTGCCTGAAGTAACAGTCCGGAAAAAAACAACAGAATGAGAAACGTTAATTTTTTAATCATGTTCATTACTCTTAATTAAGCATTATAACGACGGATTCGTTCACATTGTTTTAGAATCCGGGACTATAATTCGGGGCTTCGCTGGTAATGGTAATATCATGAGGATGGTTTTCCAGTATTCCCGCATTGGTAATCCTGCAGAACCTGGCCTTATGGAGCTCGGTAATCGTGGGTGCACCACAATAACCCATACCTGAACGGAGGCCTCCCGCCATTTGATAAATTACTTCATATAGATCACCTTTGAATGGTACCCTTCCGGAAATACCTTCCGGTACCAATTTCTTAGCGTCATCCACGTCACCCTGCATGTAGCGATCTTTCGATCCTTTCTGCATGGCTTCGAGGGAACCCATACCGCGATAAGCTTTAAATTTACGTCCGTTGAAAAGGATCGTTTCTCCCGGAGATTCTTCAACGCCGGCTAATACACCACCCAGCATAACGGCATCTGCGCCGGCTGCCAGGGCTTTGACGATATCGCCCGAATACCGGATACCGCCGTCGGCAATAATGGGAATTCCATAACTTTGTATGGCATTATAAACTTCGTAAATAGCGCTTAATTGCGGTACTCCCACACCGGCCACAACGCGGGTAGTACAAATCGAACCGGGACCAATCCCTACTTTAATGGCATCCGCGCCGGCCTGCACTAATGAAAGCGCTCCTTCGGCCGTTGCCACATTTCCAACTACTACTTCCAGATTCGGATATACTCTTTTCACTTCGCGCAGCATATTGCTTACATTAACCTGATGTCCATGTGCCGAATCCAGAACGACAGCATCCACGCCTGCCGCTACCAGGGCTTCGATCCTTTCCATAGAATCTCCGGTAATTCCAACACCTGCCGCTACCCTTAATCTGCCTTTGGCATCTTTACACGCATTGGGTTTATCTTTGGCTTTGGTGATATCTTTATATGTGATCAATCCCAGTAAATGACCGGAGTCATCCACCACGGGTAACTTTTCGATCTTATGGTATTGCAAAATATCAGTGGCACGATTAAGATCCGTATCCCTGGATGTAGTGATCAGATTATCTTTGGTCATCACTTCACTGATCGGTTTGGTGAGGTCTTTTTCAAAGCGTAAATCACGGTTGGTGACAATGCCGATTAGAATGTTATCACGGTCTACTACCGGGATTCCCCCTATTTTATATTCGCTCATCAGTTGTAAAGCATGATGGACGGTTAATTCCGGAAAAATAGTAACCGGGGAGTTGATCATCCCGTTTTCCGCTCTTTTTACTGATGAAACCTGTTTTGCCTGTTCTTCGATAGACATATTTTTATGGATTACACCTATACCTCCTTCCCGTGCAATGGAAATAGCAAGCTGATATTCCGTTACGGTATCCATGGCGGCAGATATAAAAGGCGTATTCAATTGTATATTTCTTGAGAACCTGGTCTGAAGGGAAACTTCTTTAGGCAATATTTCCGAATAGGCAGGAATAAGCAGAACGTCGTCAAACGTTAAACCGTCAAACTGTACTCTATCTGTAATAAATGACATGGTGATTTGAAATTTTAAATTTCGTGCAAAAATACTAAAAAATCTTGAGCCGGAAGAGTGTAGATTCCTTTAATTTATGTTAAAAAAGAAGGTTTTCCAACTCTAAATATTGAGATTTCAATACCAAAGAAAATTAAATATCCGTATAATTGACCTTATCCGAAACAATAAAAGCACCCGGATACTGCATCTTAATACTTTCCAGTACCCGGAGGGCATCCAGGCGTGTCCTGAAATTCCCTACCCTGACCCTGAAATTAGGTTCCGCATAACTCAGATACGAGGGAATATCAGGAAAGGAACGGCTAAATTCTTTCTGAATGGATTGCGCAGTATTACGGGAGTTAGTACCGGCCAAAGCGACCAGCTGAATGCGGTAACCACTTACTTTTTTAATACTGCTCCACACAGAAATATGTGAAGAAAGGACTTCATTTATAGCAGGCTCCACATCATAATTAACATTTTGCGCTTCCACTTTCAGGAAGAACGCAAAACAAACAAGGATCAATAAGCAATATCTTTTCACTATCATTTTGTACAAAAATAATAAATTTATTTAATTAACGGAAATTTTACGGATTGCCGTCAATATTCTCCGGTGGACTTCTTCAACTCCAAGGAAATTAATGATTTCAAAAAGATCCGGTCCTTTGGCAGCTCCTACCAGGCTTAAACGTAGGCAATTCATGATCTGGCCGGTATTCAGTTCGTGGCTTTTGATGTATTCCATTACTTGATCATGCGCTGTTTCCGTATCGAACGGGATTATCCCGTTTAATAGAACTGAAATTTCCATCAAATGATCTTCCACACCATCTTTCCACCTTTTTTTGATGACCTGTTCATCATAACTTTCCGGAGCCGTAAAGAGAAAAGCGCCTTGGTCCCAAAATTCATTCAGGAAATAGATCCTCTCTTTGATCAATGATACAGCGTATTCCACTTTATCCATGGGAATGTTAATCCCACGGTTAGTTAGCTCTCCGTTAAATATTAGCGCCAGTTCGGCATTCGGTTTCTTCTGGATATACTGATGGTTGAACCATCTGGCCTTCTCCGGGTCGAATTTGGCTCCCGATTTGCTGATCTTGTCTAAGGAAAAAGTGGCCGTCAGTTCTTCCACGGAAAATAATTCCTGCTCATTTCCCGGATTCCAGCCCAGTAAGGCCAGCATGTTGATAACTGCTTCCGGAAGATAACCGGATTCACGGTATCCCGAAGATATCTCTCCGGTTTCAGGATTTTTCCATTCCAGGGGAAATACCGGGAAACCAAGCCTGTCTCCGTCACGTTTACTCAATTTTCCATTCCCGTCGGGCTTCAGCAATAAAGGTAAGTGGGCGAATTGCGGGGATTTCCAGTTGAAAGCCTTGTAAAGCATCACATGCAACGGCGCCGAGGGCAACCACTCCTCTCCCCTGATCACATGTGTTATTTCCATTAAATGGTCGTCTACAATGTTGGCCAGATGATAGGTGGGCATCCCGTCAGATTTAAAAAGTATCTTATCGTCCAGGGTGTTGGTGTTAACCCGTACATCCCCGCGGATCAGGTCCTGTACTACGATTTCCGTATTTTCGGGAAATTTGAATCTGATCACATACGGCATATTTTCCTCAATTCTCCGGGTTACTTCTTCTGCGGGCAGCGATAAAGAATTATTCATACTATTGCGGGTATGGCAATCGTACTGGAATATCTTTTTTTCCGCTTCATATTGTTTCCGTATCCTGTCCAGTTCTTCGGCGGTATCGAAAGCATAGTAAGCCCAGCCGTCGTTCAGCAGTTGATTGGCATATTCCCTGTATATCGCTTTTCTTTCCGATTGCCTGTATGGTCCGTATGGTCCTCCTGCTTTGATACTCTCATCAAATTCTAAACCCAGCCATTGGAACGATTCCAGAATATACTCTTCCGCACCCGGTACGAAACGTGTCTGATCGGTATCTTCAATCCTCAGGATGAAGTCACCGTCATTTTGTTTCGCGAACAGATAATTATAGAGTGCCGTACGAACTCCTCCTATGTGGAGAGGTCCGGTCGGACTTGGCGCAAATCGTACTCTGGTTTTCATATTATTTTGTTTTACTGTATATTATGATTCATGTTATAAGATCAGATCTTCTTTTATTATCTTAACCGGGTCTTTCTTTAAGGCATTACGAAGAGATTTTGTTCTTTTTTGATTTTGAATACCTTTGGAAAGAGCGTTGACAATATCGGTGATATATATGATGCCCGTAACACTGAAACCGATATAACTTCCTATTTGCCAGGATTTACCGTTTTTTTCATATTTTTCGGCAGTGCTTTGGTCCAAATTGTCCGGGTTTCCGTTATAAAAGTTAGCCGCCCTTTGTCTGAGATTTTTTCCATAGAAATAAGCGGCCAGACTTCCTCCTCCTGCGATGAAAAACGAGGCCATGGCCCATCCGCCTTTTTGTCCCTGCGTGGCGGCCATTGTGCCGGCACCGGGAATTATCATGGACAAAAGCATGGCTTCAGGACCTACGGTTTTATATTTTACCAGGCTGATATCAGAATAAGTGGCTTTGGAAGATAATGTCTTCTCCTTGACCAAAAAAGAGTAACGCCCCACAGGCAGGCTATTCTGTCTTAAAAAACGGTTGATCGTATCCCTTTTGGTGACCAGTCCGATATTGTTGACGGTCTTAATTTTCCTGTTCTTCTTTTTGAGTTCCAATAGTCTGGTATCCCATTGAAGGTCTACGTCAAAAGTAGATTTTGATTTTACCAGGATATTTTCTTTATAGGCAGGAGTGAGGGCGGGGCTGAAAGCCAGTTCTTTTAAAAATGAGTTCCAGTCAGGTACGGTTGAATAAGATATATCATAAAAAGAGCTGTTTGCTCCGTTAACATCATAATAAACCGTAAAGTTAAATTTCAGTTTTCCATCGGGATAATAGGAAGTTTGTTTTTGTAGTTCTTCCGTGAGTTTATGATGGACATATTCGTAAGAATCCGGATTCAGTGTCTGGTAATCGTATAAAGAGATAGATCTCGAAGAAATAACCTCCTGCATTTTTTTGATCTGGTCAAGCCGCATGAGTGCTGTTTCATTACCGGAATCCAAAAGTAAGATCTGGCTAAATCTCTGTTTCGCATTGTTAAGGTCCCGGTCGGCAAACAACCTCTCACCTTCCACGATCAGGGCGGTAATTTTTTTAATTCTTATTTGATTGCGTAAAAAAGTCCTTTTCTCCGTGATGGTGGCTATATATCCGATTAGATCCTGAGGCAGGGAATCGAGAAGGGAAAGAGCTTCCTCGAACTGTTCGTCTTCTTCTAAATTCCTGATCATCAAAAGTCCGTTCTCAATCATTTCCTGTTTGAATCTCAGTTCTTCCTGTTGGAGTACTCTGTCCCGGTTTTTCCTATTCACGGCACTGTCCAGATCAGTCCGGTTATACATTGCTACGGCAAAATAGGGGGCATAGTTAGTGGAATTAACCATGGAAATTCGAATATCACCGGGTTTATGGTATACGGTCCTGACCCGGTTATTCCTGATTTCTTCCGCGGTGTCGTGGGTGTAATTGGAAATGCGATTTAATAAAGAAGTATAACAGCTTTCATTGGTGATCCATTCCAGGTAATTGGACCTGTTTTCGTAATAATAAAGATACAGGTAATAATCACTGTATCCCAGCGAATATCGCCAGGCCGCCAAATGATAGGTCAACGTATCGGAATCCAGTACCAGTGAGACATTCCTGTCATTGGAAATCATGAACCATCCTTTTTGATCCAGGAGTGAGTTGGCTTCCGTAATATCTCCGTGGAAAAGGTAATCAAGCTGTTCTTCAACAAAACATTCGTTTTGGGAAATAACCAAATAAGGAACAAGAAAAAACAGCATAAAAAAAAAGGCTTTATTTAAAAACCTGTTTTTAGTGCCTAATAAATTGAATTTGTTATTTTTAAGCTTCACTAGTTTCTTCTTCCACCCTGTTGGGTACCCTTATCAAAAAAATGCAAAGATAGCATATTTTCTCTATTTTTGCATGGATAAATGTTACTGTTATTTATGAATATACGCAATTATGAGGCACTTATTGCCCGTGAACTCAATTTAAAAGAAAATCAGGTTAAAAATACGATCGCGCTGCTGTCGTCAGGCAGTACTATTCCTTTCGTATCCCGATACAGGAAAGAGGCAACCGGTAGCCTGGATGAGGTCCAGATCAGCCAGATTAAAGTTTTGCATGAAAAGTGGATAGAATTGGACAAGCGTAGAGCAGCCATCCTCGATTCCATCAGCGAACAGGGAAAACTTACGGAAGAGCTGGAACAACAGATCCAGAACGTTACTGTCCTTAGTGAACTGGAAGATATTTACCTGCCATATAAGCCCAAACGGAAAACCCGTGCATCGATGGCTGTGGAAAAAGGACTGGAACCTTTGGCCAGAATGCTTTATGACCAGCAAAATATCGATTTGGAAAAGACGGCTTTCCGTTTTGTGGATAAGGAAAAAGGAATTGAAACTCCGGAAGATGCTTTGGCCGGTGCCCGGGATATTATCGCCGAATGGGTTTGTGAAAACAAATATGTAAGGGAAAGAATGCGGATTTTATTTACGCGGGAAGCAATTATCACTTCTAAAGTAGTGAAAGATAAGGAAGAGGAAGGCGTGAAATATGAAAACTTTTTTAATTCATCCGAATTATTACGGAAAACACCTTCTCATCGTTTATTGGCTATGTTGAGGGGAGAAAACGAAGGTTATTTACGGCTTCATATAGCCCCTGACGAAGAAACAGCTTTACAGATGATGCAGAAGGGAATTATAAAAGCCCGTAACCAGGCTGCTGGCCAGGTATGGATGGCGGTCACCGACTCTTACAAAAGACTACTCCAGCCTCAAATGGAAACGGAGATGCGTAACCTGTTCAAAGAGAAAGCAGATACGGATGCCATTTCGGTTTTTGCCGTGAATCTGAGGCAACTCTTAATGTCCCCGCCTTTGGGACAAAAAACGATTCTGGCCATCGATCCGGGTTTCAGGACCGGCTGTAAAGTGGTGATTCTCGATCCCCAGGGTAGATTGTTGCATAATGAAACCATTTATCCTCATCCTCCGCAATCGGAATATAAGCTGTCCTCGGATAAATTGAAAAGATTGGTGTTGCAATATAAAGTGGATGCTATCGCCATAGGTAACGGTACTGCCGGGCGCGAGACGGAAAATTTCGTTAAGAAAATACCTTTTGAAAGAGATGTGAAAGCGATTGTGGTGAATGAAAGCGGCGCCTCCGTATATTCGGCCTCGGCTTTGGCCCGCGAAGAATTTCCTGATTATGATGTGACGGTCCGGGGCGCGGTATCCATAGGCCGGCGTCTGATGGATCCTTTGGCGGAACTGGTGAAAATTGATCCGAAATCTATAGGCGTGGGCCAATATCAACATGACGTTAACCAGAATATGTTACAGCACAGTCTGGCGGAAACCGTGGAAAGTTGTGTCAACCAGGTTGGCGTGGAGGTCAATACGGCCAGTAAGGAATTGTTATCTTATGTTTCGGGAGTTGGTCCCGCTCTGGCAAAAAATATTGTGGATTACCGAAATTCGAACGGCCCGTTCGCCAGCAGAAAAGATTTACATGCAGTCCCCCGTTTCGGAGATAAGGCTTTTGAACAGTCTGCCGGATTTCTTCGTATCGCAGGGGCCAAAAATCCTCTGGATTACAGTGCGGTGCATCCGGAAAGTTATCATATCGTAGATAAGATGTCCCGGCAACTTCATTGTACTGTCGAGGATCTTATGCGTGATGAGACTTTGCGTAAACGTATAGATCTTAAGGATTTTATTACGGGTAAAACAGGAATGCCTACGTTAAAGGATATCATGCAGGAATTGGCCAAACCGGGCCGTGATCCCCGCTCACATTTTGATTTTTTTGAATTCGATAAAAATATCAATTCCATGCACGACCTGACTCCAGGAATGGTGGTTCCGGGGATCGTAACCAATATTACCAACTTCGGTTGTTTTGTGGATATCGGGGTTCATCAGGATGGTCTTGTCCATATCAGCCATATAGCCAATAAATTCATTACCAATCCGAATGAGGTCATAAAACTCAACCAAAAAGTGAAGGTTAAGGTATTGGATGTGGATATTCCAAGAAAGCGTATCAGTTTATCCATAAAAGATGTGGCTCAATAGACTATAAAGGTGGAAGAAAGTACTATAAAATCGCGCGAGATTATCGAAACGGAGGATGGTACATCCACGTTGAGGTTAATCCACTTTGATGAACAATTCCATTCCATACATGGCGCCATGACGGAATCCATGCATATATATATCAATAACGGTCTTTTGGCTTTGCCCCGAAAAGAAGAAATACGTATATTGGAGGTGGGATTCGGTACAGGACTTAACGCCTTACTAACTCTTATCCATAGTTCCGGAAGAAAGGTCAATTATCACGCTGTGGAAGCTTATCCGCTTCTTCCCCCGGAGATAGAGTTACTCAATTATACGGCTCATATTGATTCAGTATTTCGTGATGCTTTTTATCGAATGCACAATATTAGTTATGATGGTCGGTATATCAACGAGGATTTTTACTTTAAAAAGACTATAGACAAAATAGAAAATATAGACTTACCGGATCATGAATATGATCTGGTATATTACGACGCATTTTCTCCTGTTCTTCAACCGGAATTGTGGACAAAAGAAATATTTGAAAAAATATACCGGTCGATGTCGAAAAACGCAATTTTAGTTACTTATTGTGCCAAAGGAAGCATAAAAAGGATTATGAAAGAAGTTAAATTTGAATTGGAATCTCTTCCGGGCCCTCCCGGTAAGCGTGAAATCAGCCGTTGTAAAAAATTAATCAACTAAATATCAATAATGTAGAAAAAAAAGAGTTTTTAACAGTTGTTAATAACGAAAAAAATTCTATTTTTGCAGCCCGTTTAAGTAAAGAAACGAGCAAACGTTATTTGAAAGATAATTCCAAGCCGATGTAGCTCAGTTGGTAGAGCAGCTGATTTGTAATCAGCCGGTCGGCGGTTCGAGTCCGTCTATCGGCTCGTTTGGGAGAGTTCCAGAGCGGTCAAATGGGGCAGACTGTAAATCTGTTGGCGCAGCCTTCGGAGGTTCGAATCCTTCCTCTCCCACAAAAAAATAACCAAGCGGAAATAGCTCATTTGGTAGAGCGATAGCCTTCCAAGCTATAGGTGGCGGGTTCGAGCCCCGTTTTCCGCTCGAAGCCTCTTAAATGAGGCTTTTTTTATGTCTGATTCCTTACGACCCTGATTACAGATTTGATTTCTGGACAACTATTGTCAAAAAATAAGGGTATTGGTTTTAAGCTATAATTTCTTCTTTTTATCATAAAGAAGGGATATTATTTAAATTTTCTCACCAGAGCACTCTTTTTATTTACCTTTGCAGGGTAAATAAGCGAAATAATACACGCATATTTATGATTAACATTCATTTTGGAAGACAGAATTATGCGACACATAACAACAATCATATTTATACTTTTTTCCTTGACAGGTTTCGGACAGACAGTTAAGGAAATGACACCAACTTTGGGTTATTTGGTTGACAAAAGTTTACAAGACGAAATTGATTTTTTAAAACTTCAAGAGCACTGCGAAAAATTTTGGTCGGAACACCGTGACAATTTTGATGAAACTAAATTTACTACAGAAGAGAAAAAGCAATATGAACTTTGTGCGGCAGACATTGAAGGATATTGGGACATAATTGGAGTTGGATGCAGTTGGTATTGTGGTGGTGGACTGGACACTAATTCTGCGTCATCAAGTTTGAAGTCGTTTAAAGGAATTAACTATTCAGCAAAAAATATTCATGATTTGAATTATAAAACAGCGTGGATTGAAGGTGTGCCCGGTTATGGAATTGGTGAGAGTGTAACATATCATTTTCCACCGCAAAACCCAAGAATTACAGAAATCATTATAGTGAACGGATACATTAAATCCGAACAAACCTGGAAAGACAATTCACGGGTGAAAAAACTGAAAATGTATATTGACGACAAACCTTTTGCAATTCTTAACCTTGCTGACAGCCGACAAGAACAACACTTTAAGTTTGAGCCATTAGGTTATGGCGACAGAAAAAATTGGGATGAACTTAATAAAAAACCTTGGTGGACAATTAAATTTGAAATTTTGGACGTTTACAAAGGCGACAAATATGACGACACAGCAATTACAGAAATATACTTTGACGGGATTGACGTTCATTAGGCTGGCATTAAAATAAATGGTTGTCAACAAAAGTTTTGCGTCAGATGTGGATAAGTGGGAGTTGCCAGTTGTTTTGTAATGGTACCGCTCGAACACTAGGCTGCCGTAAACTTGTAGGTGATATTTTAGAGGAAATATAAAATGAAAAAGCAAATATTATTGATTTTTTTATTGATCAGTCTTATCGTAAAAACGGAAGGACAAAGTTTTGAAACGTCGGTCGATACTATCAATATTAGCATCAACGATTTGATGATGCCAGGAGCGAATGTATATATGACTCATGCCATCAAGTTCGGCTCAAAATATTATGTTTATTTTGAAGAATTTCCTGTTTATATTTACGCAATGGGTAGAGGAAGAACACATTTTCTTGAAATTTCCGAAAATGGAAATGTACGAACACTGAATAATGTAAAAAATGGTTTTTATGATGATCTTTTTGTATGGAATAAACAAATTTTCTTGAAAGAATATTATGAGAAAAAAAGTTATCATTTTAATTTAAAAGAAAAAAAATGGGAAGAAATAAAAGACCTTGATGATTTTATATATGAAGATGACAGATTTTATGTTACTTATTTGAGTTTTGGGGAATGGGGAAGTGCTATTTGGTTTAGAGACAAAACAACAGATATTGAATACGAATTGGCTGGATTAGGAACAATCATCAATAAAGTAAATGATATATATTATTTAACGGGATATGATAATATACATGCCATTAAAAACCCTCTGCAATTGATGAAATGTGATAAAGAAAAATATTATAGCAAAATAAAAAAAGAAGGACTGAAAATAATTAAAGAG
>ERZ809224.318-NODE-318-length-49701-cov-14.538311_pt1 | contig 49701 bp, 51 predicted proteins | sample MGYA00520513_ERZ809224 | MGnify/ENA primary metagenome ERZ809224 (study PRJEB31576, sample SAMEA3212658) | Homo sapiens | biome: human-gut; feature: human gut; material: fecal | place: Sweden | collected 2012 ... | reverse complement strand
ACAATTGGTCAACCGTTATAAAAGGACAATAACAAATGGAAAAGATAAAGATATTTACTGATTCCGCCAGTGACATTACTTATGAAAATGAACAGAATCTGGATATAGCAGTGCTTAATTTTAATATTGCGATGGGTGATAAATCTTACGTCAGCAGGGTAGATTTTAATAATGAAGAATTTTATAAACTGATGGCGGGATATGATGGTATTCCGACAACATCCCAGGTAACTGCTTTTGAATTCCAGGAAATGTACGAAAAATTGTATAAAGAAGGCTATACGGATTTAATCGGTATTTTAATCAACAGCGAAGGTTCGGCTACCTATGAAAATTCACTTATGGCTTACAGGCTTTTTATGGAGGAGCATCCGGAGGCTGAGGGGAAATTTAAAGTTTACAGTATTGATTCCCGGAGCTACACCGGGGCCTATGGGTATGCAGTAGTCGAAGCGGCAAAAATGGCCAGAGAAGGAAAAAAGGCAGAGGAGATTGCGGCTTTTGCGAAAGACTGGGTAGACCATTGTGTTATTTATTTTGTGCCATATACCTTAAAATATGCCAGCAAGAGCGGACGAATTCCGAGTGCGGCGGCTTTTGTCGGCGATAAGCTGGGGATTAAACCGATTATGCGGATTTATGACCATGTGATTTCTACGGCTTTAACTGTTCGTGGTGAAAAGCGGGTTGTGAAAAAAATCGCAGAAAAGACCATAGCAGACATCGAAAAAGGGACTCCGTATATGATTGTTTATGGGGATAATACGGAAATCCGGGATCAGATGGCTGAAGAGCTGACGCGTCAGCTCGGTTATGGACCGGCGGACTTTTATCAGATTGGGGCGGCTATTGCGGCCAATGCGGGTCCTACGGTAACAGGTGTGATTTTCAGAGAAAAATAGAAATATGATGGTGAACGGGTGCAAGGGTTGATTCCTTTTGCACCCGTTTACAAATCCCACATGCTTGTTTTTAACAATTTTACAACATTTTTATTGCGTATTTTAAAATACAAGTAACTATGAAAATTAATAGCGGCTATATCACAGATAACATATTATAAAGTTTTAATAAACGGATATCCTCTTTTGAAACTTTCAATTGCCGGATGAGTGATAAATCTTCCTTTAATGGTGTTTTGGAAAAAAGCATCTTCATTGCTATTGGCATCATCGGACGGGAAGAAAAGCCGTTCCATAATCCCCATTTCGTGTCGGAATCCAGGTAGGAGGCCAGGATTTGTACACTTGCCTTTTCCATGGGAGTGTCCTGATTGGTGAGGACGATATTGGTAACGGCATCATAATGTTCAATATAGCCCCAGTATGTATTTTCGCAGTTTTGATAGTGGTCATAACTGGAAAAATTCATGTACATCATTATTTTATATTGATTGTTTTCTGCCTCGGACAGCACATCGAATACGCATCTTATCAGTTGATTGTTCCTTCCGTCAAATATGTAGGAAAAAAACTGGGATATGCCATTGAAAAAAGCCGGATGGTTATTGAGGGCTTGAATGACAGTTCTGTTTGGACGGCAATATAAGAGCTGCTCTACATGGATGTGGAGTGCGTCTGCCAACTCATACAGCGTTTCAATGTCGACTGCAATCTCGCCCTTTTCATATTTTGAAATGGTGGATTTACTCTTACAGATAACGGCTGACATTTCTTCTAAAGTCATATGTCTCATCTTACGGAAGTTACGGATACGTTTTCCAATCTCAATACTGATTTCCTTCATACGCCTGCCTCTTTTTAATCAGTCATGATTCAATTCAGGTTAAATCATCATAAATAGTTTCGTATAAATATAAATGGAAATGAAATTTCTCTATTTTTTTTGCAATACAATTATTTTAGCAGTTTTTGTAGATAAATTCAATTAAGAGTGGAAAAAAACAGAAGAAATTCCACTCTCAAGAAAAACTCTCTTTTTGACGGAGAAAAGGAAGCTTGATAAAATACGGATATGAAGATGCAGACTGCACAAAAGATTAAAAGAGGGAGCGGATTTGATGTATAATTTTGATGAAATTATTGACAGACAGCACACCAATGCAATGAACACCGACGGATTTCGCGACTATATTTTTCATGCGGATGACAGTATGACATTTCCGTATAAGGATGAAGAATTTATCCGGATGTGGGTGGCAGACATGGAATTTGCAACGCCGGATGTCGTTATCGACGGCATCAGATCGCGGCTGGACAAGCGTATTTTTGGATATACGAGGGTTTTTGAAAACAGCTATTATGAGGCATTTTCTAAATGGTGTCAGAACCGTTATGGCTGGAATTTTGATAAAAACGAACTGGTAATGTCCAATGGTATTATTCCAGCCCTGTATGAACTGGTAGAATACATATGCAAGCCGGATGAAAAAGTACTTTTCCTGACACCTTCTTATGCGTATTTCAAATATGCCGCTGATTTTAACAGGCGGGACTACGTTTGTTCGGACCTGCGTTATGAGAATGGGCGTTATTCCATTGATTTTGAAGACTTTGCACGGAAAGCCGCGGATGAAAAAACGACATTGTTTATTCTTTGCAATCCGCATAATCCGAGCGGGCGTGTATGGAAAAGGGAGGAATTGAAAAAACTTGCAGAAATTATTGAAGAAAATCATCTGTGGGTAATTTCAGATGAGATACATTGCGATTTGATTCGCCGGAACCGGATACACATTCCCCTTGGGAAAGTAATGCCGGATTATCAGCGGCTGATTACTGCAATGGCTCCGAGCAAGACTTTTAATCTGGCCGGCTTGATGATTTCCAATATTATGATTCGTGATAAAAAGTTAAAAGAGATCTGGCTCAGCAGACATTATAATTTTGATAATCCTTTGAGTATCGCTGCGGCTCAGGCAGCCTATGAGAAAGGAGATGTCTGGCTGGAAGAATTGCGGGTTTATCTGGATGAGAATTTCCGTTTTACAGGGGAATACCTGAAAGAGCATTTGCCAAAAGCCATATATCATATTTCAGAAGCCACTTACCTGGCATGGGTAGATTTAAACGCATACTTTGAAAAAGACGAGAATCTGCCGTTATTCTTTGCGTATAAAGCAGGGGTTCTGCTGGAAGGCGGAAATATGTTTGTACAGAATTCGGATGGTTTTATCCGTCTGAATCTGGCGTGCCCGAAGTCGGTGCTGGAAGAGGGATTGAAGCGAATCTGCGAGGCGGTAAACACGAAGCACATAAGAAGTGACAAAAATATATCAAATATATGAAAAAACGATTGATAAATACTTGACAAAGCTGTTTGCACGCTATATAATTGGTATACAAAGTATTCGTACGGGCAAAATTTGCCTGAACAAACTATTAACATGAGAGCTTAAACAGGAGGTATAATTATGGTGGATTTTAAGCTGACCAACAAACAGTTATTGGCAAAGAAACTTTTTGCAGAATTTGCAGAAAAAGAAATTAAGCCACTCTCTAAGGAAATGGACGAGACAGAAGTATTCAATCTTGAATTACTTGAAAAAATGAAAAAAATCGGTTTAATGGGTATCCCATATGACAAAAAATACGGCGGCGGCGGCGCTGATATCATGACATATGCAGTAGCTATGGAAGAAATCTCCAAAGTAGATGCCAGCTGCGGTATTACAATGTCTGTACATAACTCTCTTTGCTGCCCATGTATCGCTGATTTTGGTACAGAAGAACAGAAAGAAAAATATTTGAGACCATTGGTTAACGGAACATGGTCCGGCTGCTTCAGCTTAACAGAGCCGGGTGCCGGTACAGATGCTTCCGGCGCTAAGACAATTGCTGAAAAGACAGAAGATGGCAAATACTACATCTTAAATGGTCAGAAAGTATTCGCTACAAACGGCGGATTCGCTGATGTTTACGTTGTATTCGCATTGACAGATAAGACAAAAGGACCAAAAGGAATGTCCGCATTTATCGTAGAAAAAGGCACACCGGGCGTTATCGTTGGTGAAAACATTCAGCGTATGGGTATCCGTGCTGCTTCCAACGTTGAGCTTGCATTTGTAGACTGCAAGATTCCTGCTGAAAACCTGTTAGGTAAAGAAGGCAGAGGTTACGGAATCGCTATGGGTGCTCTGGCTGGCGGACGTATCGGTATCGCTGCTCAGGCTACAGGTATTGCTCAGGGCGCTTTAAACGAAGCTATCAAATACTCCAAAGAAAGAAAACAGTTCGGAAAACCACTTTCTTCTTTCCAGCATACACAGTTCCAGTGTGTTGAAATGCAGACAAGAATTGATGCAGCTCGTCTCTTAACATGGCGTGCAGCTAAAGCTAAAGATGACCATGAAAACTACACACCATTATCTGCTATGGCTAAATTATACGCTTCTCAGGTTGCTGTTGACGTTACACGTTTTGCAGTTCAGTTAATGGGTGGATATGGATACTCCAGAGAATATCCAGTAGAACGTATGTATAGAGACGCTAAGATTACTGAAATTTACGAAGGTACATCCGAAGCTATGAAGATGGTTGCCGGCGGCGCAGTAATGAACGCAGTGAAATAAGAAATAGGAGGAAGAAATCATGAAGATTGTTGTTTGTGCAAAACAGGTACCGGATACAACCGAAGTTAAATTAGATCCAAAGACTGGTACATTAATCCGTGATGGTGTGCCAAGTATTATTAACCCAGATGACAAAGCAGGTATCGAAGCTGCTTTACAGTTGAAAGAAAAATGCCCGGGAAGTACAGTTACTGTTGTTTCCATGGGACCGCCTCAGGCTGATGTTGCTTTAAGAGAAGCGTTGGCTATGGGATGCGATGAAGCTATCCTTGTTACAGACAGAGCATTTGGTGGAGCTGATACATGGGCTACATCTTCCACAATTGCTGCTGCATTAAAGAAATTTGATTTTGATGTAATCATCACAGGCCGTCAGGCTATCGATGGCGATACAGCTCAGGTTGGACCACAGATTGCTGAACATCTTGGACTTCCACAGGTAAGCTATGCTGAAAACATTGAAATCGATGGAGATTACCTCAAAGTACAGCGTCAGTTTGAAGACCGTTATCACATCATCAAAGTTAAAACACCTTGCGTTATCACAGCTTTAGCAGAACTTGCTCAGCCTAGATACATGACAGTTGCAGGTATCGTTGATGCTTACGATGTTAAAGAAGTTAAAGTTTGGGGTCTTGAAGACCTTAAAGATACTATCGATGAAGCAAACATCGGTCTTAAAGGATCTCCTACAAGAGTTAAACAGTCCTTCACAAAACAGCCAAAGGCTGCCGGTACAGTATTAAAAGACTTAACGCCGGACGAAGCTGTTGACGCAATCGTAGCTAAACTGAAAGAGAAATATATTATCTAATCTAAGTCAGGAGGTTCAATGAAATGAGTAAGAACGTATTTGTTATTGCCGAACAGAGAGACGGCAAAATTATGAAAGTAAGTTATGAATTAATCGGAAAAGCCAGAGAACTCGCTAATGACTTAGGACAGGATGTTATCGCAGTTCTTATGGGTTCCGGTATTGAAGCTGTTGCCGGCGATTTAGCTAAAGCTGGTGCAGATAAAGTTATCGTTGTTGACGACCCTATGCTTGCAGAATATGTAACTGAGCCATACGCTAAAGCTGCTACAGCAGTTATTAAAGCAAATGACCCTGAAATCGTATTATTCGGCGCTTCCTCTATCGGTAGAGATTTAGCTCCTCGTGTTTCTGCAAGAATCCATACAGGTTTGACAGCAGACTGTACAAAACTTGAGATTGACCCAGAAACAAAATTATTAAACATGACTCGTCCTGCCTTTGGCGGAAACATCATGGCTACTATCCTTTGTGCAGACCATAGACCTCAGATGGCAACAGTACGTCCAGGCGTTATGCAGGCTCTGGAATCCTGTGACAAAGTTGGCGAAGTTGAAAAATTTGCAGTAGAATTTACAGCAGCAGATATGAATGTTGAAATCTGTGAAGTTGTTAAAACAGACAAAAAAGCTGTTGATATCACAGAAGCTAAAATTCTTGTATCCGGCGGACGTGGACTTGGCTCCGCAGAAGGTTTTGCTCAGTTGAAAGACCTTGCAGATGTTCTTGGCGGCGAAGTTTCCGCATCCAGAGCAGCAGTTGATAACGGCTGGATTGAGAAAGACCGTCAGGTTGGCCAGACAGGTAAAACTGTTCGTCCTGACCTCTATGTTGCCTGTGGTATTTCCGGCGCTATTCAGCATGCAGCTGGTATGGAAGAATCTGAATTTATCGTTGCTATTAACAAAGAAGAAACTGCACCAATCTTCAGCATCTGCGATTTAGGTATCGTTGGCGATTTGAATAAGATTGTTCCGAAGTTAACAGAAGCTTTAAAGAAAATTGACTAATTGCGGTGAATCACTTTAAAGATTAATTGAATGTTTGGGGTATTTCAGGGGACTGCACCACTCCCCTGGAATATCTTTTAATATCAAAAATACCCTTAAGCTTAAACTTATAATGCAATATAATTACAGGGAAAAAGACGGTATCCGAAAGGGCCGTCTTTTTCCCTTCTTTATGTTGATTTTTTATGCCGGTTAGCGTATGATAAGAAGAAAACATTTTATACTACCAGGTAAAGGACTGATGATTTATGTTAAAACGTTTGATTTTAGGTATATTGAAGCCGCTGTCATTTGTGCCTATGCTGGCCATGATGGTGCTTATTTTTACTTTTTCATCCCAATCCGGCGTGGATTCGGGTCAGCTCAGCCATAGGGTGAGCTGCAAAATTGTTGAGGTCGGCGGCCGTATTCTTGATAAACCGCTGGAAGACTGGCAGATTGAAGCCTATGCGGATAAGATTGAGCATTTGGTGCGCAAGGCGGCCCATATGACCGAATATTTTGTTCTTGCCATTACGGTGGCGCTGCCATTTTATGTTTATGGCCTTCGGGGTTTCCCGCTTCTGCTGGTGGCCGGAGTTATCTGTGTGGGCTTCGCCTGCACCGATGAATACCACCAATCCTTTGTTGCCGGCCGGGGGCCGTCAATGCGGGACGTGTGTATCGACAGTGTGGGCGCCTTCTTTGGCATTATGCTTGTCCGGATTGTCTGCTGGACATTGCTGGCGCCGGCCAGAGCCGCAGAACGGCGCAGACGCCGCCGGGCAAAACAACGGCGGTATAAGACTGTTGGACGGTAGGCGGAGTCGGTTTATATCCTTCTTTTTTGGCCTTTTACTTTTCGAAGGTAGGGCGGATAAAAGCTGTGCGCAGTGAACGATGACATAAGACATATTCGCGAAATGCGTTAACGGCCGGAGACATATAAACATTTTCTTTCCATACCATATAAATCGGATGGAAGAAATTTAAGTCTAAAACTTTTAATAATTTTACATTTGTTGTATACAGGCTTGAATTTTCAACAATAAAACCCAGGCCGAGACCTTTTGCTACCAGGTGTGTGATGGTGTAAGGGTCGTTTGCTGAAAAGAGGGTTTTAAGGCGAAAATCCGGGCCTGCAATTTTTTGAATAGCGGCATTAATTGTGGATGCGATGCCAGTAGCATTATTATAAAATATAAAGCTTTCATCTTGAATTTCTTTAAAATACACTTCATCCCGGGCGGCCAAAGGGTGATTCTCAGGGACGGCCAGAAATATTTCCTCAGAGTATAAAAGGTCGCGGCAAATCGAAGGATAATCTTCCAGCGGACCGAATTCGCTGCAGAATCCCAGGTCTATCCGGTTTTCGTGAAGCTCTGTCAGAATCTGACTCGTTGTTTTCTGAGAAAGCTCGATGTGAATCTGGGGGTAATCCTGCTTAAAACTGCTTAAAAGTTCAGGAAGATAGTTCGTGCCTACGGAAAAAATCGTGCTTATATGCACATCCCCGGTATAAACACTTGCCGCACGCTGAATGAAATGAATACCGTCTTCGATTTCTGATGTTGCTCGCGATACATAATTGTAAAACATTTGCCCGTAACGATTCAGATGAATATTGCGGCCGGATTTTTCAAAAAGAACAATACCAAGCTCTTCCTCCAGATTGCTGATGGCCTTGCTTAAAGCTGAGACGGATATATAGAGTTCTTCGGAGGCCCTGGTCAAATGTTCACATTCGGCGACTTTTTTAAAATATATTAGATGCTGCCAGTTCATAGATGAATACTCCTTTTGAAAAAATATATTTAATTATATCACTTCCCAATGAATAATAGTTGAATTTTAGGAAAGGTTTTTTAGAATTTCAGGATATAGACGACGATGGAAAAAACTGTTAAAATAATTTTAATTTGAATATTATAGTGGTTTTTAATGTGGATATAACAGTCTGCTCTATAAATATGCGAAAGGGTTAGAACCGCCGTGGCTGTGAAGAACCATGTGTCCGAGTATAATTATGAAAAAAGAGTTAAGATATTATTGAATTCAATCAAATTTTCTTTTAATCGAGATAATGAGATAATATAGTCAGAAAAAGAAAAGGAGAGATGAATATGAAAAAAAGAAACCACGAATGCATCGAAGAGAAAGAAAGAAAATCAATAAGACAGAATATAGATGGAAGTTATACTTTCATGGGAAGAAAATGTTTTCTTGTGGATAGCGGAGGACGGATATCTGTTGTGTGGCTGTAAGTGTTTGGAAGGAGGACGAATGATGAGTGATGTAAAATTTAGCTGCGGTGACTGCGGTGTAACAAATTGTAATGAGGGGGATAAAACCTATCCGGGATTTTGCCCGACAACCCATATGGATGAGAAAGTAAAGGAAGAAGCCATGGCGGCCTATAATGAGCCGGAAAACCATAATATCATGGTTCAGGCGGCCGATGTGGAATATGAGGGCTATGGGCGGCTGACCCGGGTTGAGGAAACGATTGAGTTTGCAAAGCGGATGGGATTTAAGAAAATCGGTATTGCCACCTGTGTCGGCCTTATTCGAGAAACACGGATGTTGACCAAAATCCTGCGGCATCATGGCTTTGAGGTTTATGGCATTGGCTGTAAAGTCGGCGCCCAGCCAAAGACATCGGTAGGCATCCGGGAGGAATGTTGTGCGGTCGGAGCAAACATGTGTAATCCGATTCTTCAGGCCAAGCTGCTGAACGCGGAGAAAACGGATTTGAATATTGTCATGGGACTTTGTGTGGGCCATGACAGCCTGTTTTATAAATATGCGGAAGGATTGACAACCACTATGGTTGTAAAAGACCGGGTGACCGGGCATAATCCGGTGGCGGCCATTTATAATGCCGAATCCTATTATAAAAAGAAATTGTTTAGTTAGACATGAAAAAGGCCGTCCCGTTGCGGGGATGGCCTTTCTGCATACATGTATTTGACTGTTCAATCCTATAATCCCATTGATGCAAAGATAATGAAGATAAAGCAGGAGATAAACGGAATGACAATCTGAGTAACAAAGATATCGAAGTAAGCTTCTTTATGTGTCATCTTGCAGATACCAAGCAAAGTAATCTGAGCACCCTGGTGTGGCAAGCTGTCCAGAGTACCGGCAGCAATAGCAGCAATACGATGAACATGTTCAAGATTAGCACCTAATCCGATATATGTATCTGTCAAGGCGTTGAATGCAACACCCATACCGCCGGAAGCAGAACCACAAGCACCAGCACAGATAGCAACTGTAATCATAACGAATACAAGTGCAGGCATGTTGAATGTCTTGAGAAGTTCAACCAAATCAGCGAAGCCCTGTGTCTGTTTTACAACACCACCGAAACCAACTACGATAGCTGTGTTCAGGATAGAAACACCGGAGTTGGCTGCACCTTCGTTGAATACTGCAATCCAGGCATTAAGGCCTTTAACACGATTCCACATAAGGACTGTGGCAACAACTACACCGAGGAATACGGCTGTTTCAACAGGCATCCGGAATCCATTGAAGGAAACCAGGATAACTGCAATCGGGATAATAGAAATCCAGAAGTTTGGAAGATCCTTATCCTCATCGATAGCCATTTCTTCAGGAGATAACTGGAATTTCAAAGTCGGATCGTCGAAAACGAGACCTTTCTTTGTGAAGCCGCGGCCTCTGAGTTCCAGCCACAGGAAGATTAAAACGTAAGATGCAACGGCTGCGATAATGGATGGGATGAAAGCAGCTGTGGAAGGAGTTCCCAAACTGTTCATACCGATAACGTTCTGAATGGATGGTGAACCAGGTCCATACATAGACCATGTCCAGCAACCTGCAGAAATAGCAGCCGGAATCAAACGACGAGTAAGGTTTGCTTCTTTGAACAGGTTCAAAGCGATTGGGTAGATTACGAAGAATACTACGAAACCACTAACACCACCGTAGGTAAGAATACCTGTAATAGTCATAACGATTGGCGCAACAAATTTACCTTTACACAAACCGGCCAGAGTCTTGGAGATGGACTCAGCAGCGCCTGTATGCTGGTAAACAGCTCCGAACAATGCGCCAACGAAGAATACTAAAAAGTAGCTTGTAACGTAATCGGAAGCAGCCGGCATGAAAGCTGTTTTCAGACTTTCAAGAATCGGCAGACCTGAGCAAACGATTACGAAAATGGTTACCAATGGTGCCAGGATTAATGCATTAATCTGTTTAAATGCTAATAAACCGAATAAGATTAAAGCGGCAACCAATACTAAAATACCTAAATTCATAACAAAATTGGCCCCCTTAAGGTTATATTATCTTATTTTTTACGTGGTTTTTGCCCAAAAAAAGGGATGGACAAGAGACCCATCCCCTTTGATGGCACTTATGTGTCTGTTTGTTTGATTATTCAGCAAGACCCATTAATTCGTCTTTAAAGAGACGAGCGTCCATTAATTTTGGTTCGCCATCCATCTTTGGTACGAAATCCATAAGGTCAAGAACCTGAGTCTGCAAATCGATACCAGGTGCGATTTCTGTTAAGTAAACGCCATCCGGACGAAGTTCGAATACAGCTCTTTCAGTAATGTAAACTACTGGCTGACCAATCTTGGCAGCGTATGTACCGGAGAAGGTAATCTGTTCAACTTCCTTAACAAATTTTTTGGATTTACCTTCCTGAGTAATCTCAAGTTTTCCATCACCTGTGGCAATCTTAAGACCACCGGTTGTGAATGTACCAAGATAGTAAACTTTCTTAGCATTCTGGGAAATGTTGATAAATCCGCCGCAGCCGGCGATACGGCCGCCAAATTTACTAACGTTAAGGTTACCCTTTTCATCAACCTGTGCAAGACCAAGGAATGCCTGGTCGATACCGCCGCCATCATAGAAGTCGAACTGGTATGGCTGATCGAGGATACAGTCAACGTTAACAGAACCTGCGAAACGAGAGCCGCCCTGAGGAACACCACCCACAGGACCTGCCTCTACAGTTAATGTCATCCAGTCGCCGATGCCTTCTTCGTTTGCAACAGCAGATACGAATTCCGGAACACCAATACCGAGGTTAACAACAGCGCCCTTCTGTAATTCCATAGCTGCACGACGTGCAATGATTTTCTTAGCATCCAGCTTTGGAGCTTCAAGAGAACCAAGAGGAACACGGAAATCACCTGTCATAGAACCGTCATATTCCTGTTTGTAAATCTGAGCATTGTCATCGCCTTCAGCAAGGATAACAGCGTCTACATAGATACCAGGAATCTTGACAATTCTTGGGTCAAGGCTGCCGTCAGCAACGATTTTTTCAACCTGAACAAATACTTTACCGCCATTGTTCTTTGCACACTGTGCAAGGGAAGTAGCGTCAAGCGTACAAGCTTCTTTTTCAAGAGAAATGTTACCGGATTCATCGGCGTATGTACCACGGATAAAGGTTACATCCAGTGGCTGAGATTTGAAGAGAAGTTTTTCTTCGCCTTCAATCTCAATAAGTTTAACGATATCTTCGGTGGTTTTGGAGTTAACCTTAGCACCTTCGATACGTGGGTCAACATATGTGTTCAAACCAACATGTGTAATTGTACCAACACGTTTACCTGCAGCATCACGAATCATCTGAGCCATAGTGCCCTGTGGCAGATTGTATGCTTCGATTTTGCCTTCGATAGCCATAGTACGGAGTGTTGGAGCCAAATTGTAATGACCGGCAATCAGACGTTTAACCATGCCTTCATGGGCGAAATGGTCGGAACCTGTGCCGGCTCCTGCGCCCTGTCCGGCAACGGTGAAAATTGTCAAATCCTTTGGATGCCCTGTTTCAAGGAATCTCTGTTCCAGCGCCCGGTTCAATGTTTCGGAAAGTCCAGCCTGAACAAATCCTTCAGTATTGATCACTGCTCCGTCTGGAACCTGAGCAGCAGCTTCAGCTGCTGTGATAATTTTTACTTTTGCCATTTTAGATAAGCCTCCCTAAAGTTATGTATTATTAACGTTTTTCTTATAGATGTCAGTAAAATCAGTTGAAATTAGAAATCTGTCAATGTTCTGCCGCGTTTTTCAAGGAAAGCTGTCATGCCCTCTTTCTTATCATTTGTGGACATTGTAAGACCGAATAAGTTAGCTTCAAGGGATAAACCGTTGTTAAGGTCCATATCAAGACCCATGTTGATAGCCTGTTTAGCGATAGAAACAGCGTAGCTGCCTTTGTCGATGATCTTAGCTGCGATCTTCTTACAGAAGTCAATCAGTTCTTCCTGAGATACAACATGGTTAACAAGGCCGATTTCGTATGCTCTCTGAGCGCTGATCATATCACATGTGTAGATCATCTCTTTAGCAATACCTTTGTTTACTAAACGAGGAAGTCTCTGTGTTCCGCCGAAACCTGGGATAATACCAAGGCCTGTTTCAGGCTGAGCAAATTTAGCGTTGTCAGATGCTACACGGAAGTCACAGGACATGGAGATTTCACATCCGCCGCCTAAAGCAAATCCGTTAACAGCTGCGATTGTAACCTGACGCATGTTTTCAAGTCTTCCGAAAGCTTCTTTAGCTTTAAGACCGAAAGCACGGCCTTCAACTGGGTTCTGATTAACCATTTCGGAGATATCAGCGCCTGCTACGAAGGATTTCTGTCCGGAACCTGTTAAGATAACAACTTTGATGTCATCTCTTGCTTCGATTTCTTTCAGGCATTCGTTAAGTTCAACGATTGTTTCTGTGTTCAAAGCGTTTAATGCCTTTGGACGATTGATAGTTACCACTGCGATTTCGTTTTCGACTTCCATTAATAAATTGTTCATAATGTCGCCTCCTAAAAATATTTGGTTGATAGTTTCATGCAAAACGCTTGCCATAAAAAGATTTGCATGCTAATTACTATACAAAAATTATAACGCCGATGTATATTAATGTCAATGATTTTCTCGTTAAAAAAATGGCAGAATTCAAGTTTCATGTATAGAAAAAAACAGGAATTTTTTGGACATTTTTACGGTTTTGTTGAATTCAAAGGAATTCAAATATTAAAATAAATGGTAAAAAAGGTAAAAAAGATTGACAATGCGTCGAAAAACCTTTATTTTATTTAGTAAGGGAAAGGGAGTGAAAAGGGTGCAGCTGGAGGAATGCGTGAATTATCTGCTGACAACAGCACAACATTCTGTCTTTTTGAAAACGACGGAAAAACTTTCAACGTTTGATATTACTCCGGTTCAGTATTCGGTTTTATATTGTTTATGGGAAAATGACAGAAGAAGTCCAAAGGAGATTGCCGAGCGTCTCAAATTGGAAAATTCCACAATATCCGGGATTCTGGAGCGGATGGAGAAAAAAGGTCTTATTGAGCGGAGCATCAGTAAAGAGGACCGGCGATTTATTCAGGTGCTTTTGACAAAAAAAGGTGCGAGCCTTGAAAAAGACGTTTTAAATGCGATTGAGGAAGTCAACAATGAAGTAATGTCGATATTTTCAAAGGAAGAAGCTGAAACATTAAAATCACATTTAAAATTATTAGCCGGCGTAGATATTTAAAGGGTTGGAAACAACCCTTTTTTCTTGTATAATTATAGAATAGACGTCGATTTGAATCAGAATGGAGAGGAGAGATTTATGAGCGGAGAATTTAAAATGACGATTGGCCGGGCTGTTCGCGAGATTGCCCAGTATTATTCATCGGAAGAGTCGTTTGCTATAAAAACCGGGAAACATTTGCCTAACAGGGGCGCGATTATCGGAGTGATTAAGGATTTGCGGCGCGTGATGTTTCCGGGATATTTTGGAACAGAGAATATTACGGACACGGCGCCGGAATATTTTATCGGAAATACATTGACTGAGGTTTATGTGGTCTTAAAGCAGCAGATTGAGATTGCGCTGAACTATCAAAATGAGGAAAATAAAAGCGAGGAGGAAATTGCAGCCGAGGCGGAGGACATCTGCAGCTATTTCTTTGCGCGCCTGCCCCATATTCAGAAATTACTCTTAAAGGATGTGCAGGCGGGCTACGATGGCGACCCGGCGGCAAAGAGTAAAGAGGAAATTATTTTCTCCTACCCGGGGCTTTATGCGATTTTCATTTATCGCATTGCCCATGAACTTTATATAAAGAATGTTCCGTTTATACCGAGAATTATGACGGAGCATGCCCACAGCCGGACAGGAATTGATATCAACTCCGGCGCAGTGATTGGCGAATATTTCTTTATCGACCATGGTACGGGCGTTGTTATTGGGGAGACGACCTGCATTGGCGACCATGTGAAGTTGTATCAGGGCGTTACTCTCGGCGCGCTTTCCACGCGAAGCGGCCAGCAGTTGGCCGGCGTGAAGCGGCATCCAACGATTAAAGATAATGTAACGATTTATTCCGGTGCGACCATTCTCGGCGGAGAGACGGTTATCGGTGAGGAATCGGTGATTGCCGGCGGCTCATTTATTACGAGTTCCGTGCCTCCGAGAACAAAAGTTATCGTGAAGAGTCCGGAGCTGACCTTTAAGGGACAGTCAGATTCGGAGAATGTGTGGGAATAGTTTTACTTGCAGGAGGTTAAAATATCGATGAGAGAACAGAGATTTTGCGATGACAAAGCCCTGTTTTACAGAAATGTCTTCGCCTTGGTGCTGCCTATGGCGCTGCAGAATCTCATCAACGTGGGAATTACATCGGCGGATGTAATTATGCTTGGAAAAGTTGGAGAAATTGCCCTGTCATCCAGTTCATTGGCAGGGCAGATTTATTTCATTATGACTCTGATTCTTTTTGGCCTGACTTCCGGGGCGGCGGTTATTACGGCCCAATATTGGGGCAAGAAGGATATAGAGACGATTGAAAAGGTCCTTGGCATATCGATGCGTGTCGGATTGAGCGTTGGGCTTCTTTTTTTTGCGGCGGCACAGCTTATGCCGGAGGCGTTGATGAAGATTTTTACATCGGAGCAGATGATTATCGAGGAGGGCGTCAAATACCTTCGGATTGTCTCCTGGTCCTATCCATTGGCGGCGGCGGCCATTGTTTATTTAAATATTATGCGAAGCGTGGAACGGGTTATTATATCCACCCTCGTTTATTCCGTATCGCTGGTTATCAATGTGATTTTTAATGCGATATTCATCTTTGGTTTGGGGCCTGTGCCTGCGATGGGTGTTTCCGGTGCGGCCTGCGCCACGGTGATTGCCCATGTGGCCGAATGTCTGAGCGTCATTATTTATATGCTGAAGATAAAACCGCCGGTGCATTTCCGGCCATCCTATCTTTTGGCGCGGGAAAAAGCGCTGATGAAGGATTTTAGAATCTATGCTCTTCCGGTCATTTTGAACGAACTGGCCTGGGGAACCGGAACTTCAGCCATTGCGGCCATTATCGGCCATATGGGAAGCGCTGCCGTGGCAGCTAATTCTATTACTCAGGTGACTCGTCAGCTTGCTATGGTTGTGACGATGGGAGTGGCAAATGCGACGGCCATTATCCTGGGACGGACAATTGGAGAGCGCAAAGAAGAACTGGCGGTTATTTATGCTTCGAGGCTGGTGAAGCTGAGCGCCCTTCTTGGTGTTGGCGGAAGCATGGTTATGTTCTGCGTCAGCCCGATTGCGCGGCGGTTTATGACTCTTACGCCGGAGGCCGATGGATATCTGGGGCAAATGATGGCTATTATGGCCCTTTATGTATTGTGTCAGGCTGTGGATGTGACGCTGATTGTCGGAGCGTTCCGGGCCGGCGGCGATACAAGGATTGGTTTGGCGCTGGACGCCATTTCCCTTTGGGGTGTCTGCCTTCCGGCGGGAGCCATTGCGGCATTTGTCCTGAAACAGCCGGTGTGGGTTGTGTATCTATGTCTGACCTGTGATGAAATGCTGAAACTGCCTTTTTCCTTTGTGCGGTATCGCTCAAAAAAATGGCTGAAAAATATTACCCGTTAGATTTGGTTATTGACATATGCCAATAATAGGAGTATTCTAAAGAAGAAAGGAGATGCTGCTGTGGCCAGACCAGTGAAATCCCGGAAAGTTTGCCGGCTCCCGGTGTGTTGGAATTTTTATGGAAATCAAGGGAGCGGTTCGGGGATTCTTCTTACCGTGGAAGAATATGAAACAATTCGTTTGATTGATTATATGGGACTTTCCCAGGAGGAGTGTGCCCGTCAGATGGATGGCTCCAGGGCAACGATACAGGCTTTGTATACGGAGGCCCGGAAGAAGCTGGCCCGATTTCTGGTGGAGGGAGCGTCTCTGAGAATTGAAGGCGGGAATTATATATTGTGCGAACAAAAAGCCGAAGGAAAGGGAGAAAAGAAAATGAAAATTGCAGTAACCTATGAAAATGGCCAGGTGTTCCAGCATTTTGGTCATACGGAACAGTTTAAGATTTATGAAGTTGAGGAAGGCAAAGTTGTTGCCTCAGTTGTTGTTGATACCAATGGACAGGGCCATGGAGCTCTGGGCGGTTTCCTTGCGGAGCAGGGCGTTGACGTGCTGATTTGCGGCGGCATCGGCGGCGGTGCGAGAAATGCGCTGGCAGCGGCGGGAATCCAGTTGTTTGGCGGCGCCTGCGGTGATGCGGATGCCCAGGTTGCTTCATTTTTGAGCGGAAACCTGAATTATGACCCGGATGTGATGTGTAATCATCATGGCGAAGGCCACGGCGAGGGTCATGACTGCGGCGGCCACCACGGCGAGGGCCATGGCTGCGGAAATCATGGCTGCCATTAAATAAAAAACGGGGCTGTAAAAAAGTCTTTAATTAAGAAGGGACTTTTTTAACAGCCCTTTTTTGCGTATAAAGGGTTTCAATTAGAGCCTAAAAGGTTCTTTAATTAGTTCGGATTATAATGCAGTGTTTTTAGAATACACCCATCATTACATCCGAATGTTCAATCATAGCCTGAACTGCACCATGAACATCGCCAGAGCATACGGCATTCAGAATCTTTTTATGTAGATTATAAATGACTTTTCTTGAAATCTTCTTATCTGTCAGCTGCAATTCCGGATGATCATAGAAACCATCCGGGGAATTTTTCAGTTCTGAAAAATATGCATTATCTAAGGAATCAATAATGGCTGCATGGAATTCCTGATCCAGTATGAAATATTCAGCAAATGGCGTATCTTCGGTGAGGACTTTTTCCATATCGGCCAGAAGCTGCTGCATACGTGCCACATGAACATTACCGGGATCTTTCATGTAATCCAGCGTCAATTTCTGAATACAATAACACTCAATAGCATTACTGAAGTGACGATGAAATTCCATTTCTTCCTGCGTCATAACATGAAGACAAAACCCCCGGCTGGCCATCACATCAATACGTCTTTGCTCCCCAAGTTTCTGGATTGCATCTCTGACCGGTGTCCTGGACATCTCCATATCCGCAGCCAATGCATTTAAAGAATATATTTTTCCATATTCAAATTTGCCTTGGGCAATCATTTTTCGTAATTTATCATAAGCGATATCTTTTAATAAGTCTGCCATCGTTTATCTTGTATGATGTTCATAGAAACAAAAACATCTACATTCCTTTCTGCTTAATATCGTAGTTTATCATCAAATAGTCAAATACTCAAGAAGCTACGTTAGTATCTATTTTAACTCGTATCCAGACAGAACACAAGAACATTGTAAAAAGGTTTCGGCCATTTTAATACGATATTCATAAAATTGGTAAAAATACACATTTTATATTGACATACCAGTATACCGGATGTATAATACTTACATACCGGTATATCAGTTAAAAAGAATATTTGTTAAAGTTAATTAAGTTTGAAGAAAAAGGGGGATTAAATTATGTTAAACATTTTATATCAGATGAATCGAGATCAGGTTAAGGCACTTTCAGAGAGAACAAATCTGGCCTTTCTTCCAGTGAGTCCTTGCGAAGCGCACGGTCCGCATCTTCCAGTAAGCGCTGATGTTATCACAGCCTTTACAATGGCCAAGGACTGTGCAAGAAAATTAGAGGATCAGGGGATTGAATCTCTCATTGCAACACCAATTACATATTGTATCGCTGATTTATGTAAATTTCCTGGAACCATTACCATCCGTTACGAAACAATGGTCAACATTGTCGAAGATGTTTGTTTAGGTTTGGCTAAGACAGGTTTCACAAAAGTCGTACTTCTTAGCGGCCATGCAGAACCATCCAGTATGGATGCAATCAAAGAAGGAGCCAACAATGTTAAGAAAGTTATTCCGGAGTTTGAATTCATGTTTTCAGACTGGTTTGCTAAAGCGCTTCCACTCACATATAAGGATATCTGCAAAGGGGAACATCCTGAATTTGATATTCATGCAGGTGAAATTGAGACAGCTCAGCTTATGTATGTCTGCCCGGAATGGGTTGATATGGATGTGACAAAAACACTTCCTGCAAACCATGCCGCTGAATTTTTCTTTGCTAAATTAGAAGCCGGTGCAGAGAGTTTTGCAGAAGCCGGCGCACCAAATACATACTTTGGCAGCCCTGCGGTTGCTACAGCAGAAGCCGGACGCAAAATCTTTGATGTTGTCAGCGATTTCATCCTTAATGAAATGAAAGAAAATCTTAAATAAGTACACATACGCATACATAAGAAAAATCAGATTACACAGATACATAGATAAAACAAGGAGTTGTAATTATGAAAATTTTTGTTCCATTCGATTTTGGCAGAACTCTTGAAACAGGTATGGGTACAGTTATGTCCTTTGTCTTAAATAGCTCTGCTATGTTTCTGCTTGGCGCGCCTCTGACGCCATTTACGATTCTTCAAGGCTGGGTCGGCGCTTTCGCCATTGCAGTGGCCATTAACTATTTGTTCCCTTGTATGGACTGGGCAGCAGCAATTACTAAAAATATTTCAAACAAAACTGTTGAATACGTTGTAAGAGTTGCAATTTTCTCATTCTTTGAAATCTTTCTCAACAGTGTTTGGTGTATGGCAAATTCAAATGTCATTCAATTTTGGCCGCAGAAGTTTCCAATTCTGCTGCTGGTAGGTACCATCACTATTTTCATCTGCTTACCGATTATGATGCGTGTTGCAGGCGCATTAAACAAAGAGGATTAATCAGACATAAATGAATATAATTATGAAGAAAACCATTTCCTTAGAGAACCGTTTCAAGGTTCAAAAAGGAAATGGTTTTTTAAACTTACAACTGGCGGAAAGTGTCGGGACGGAAAGCCCGGCTCTTTACGGCGGCGTCAATCTGGGCAAGCAGAGCCGGAATATCCCGGTTAAATGTGCCGCCGAGAGGAATATAGTTGGAGGCATGATTCGCGCGGAATACAGTGCCTTCACTGTCGATGTTCTGAAGGAAGAGAGTCATTTCTTTAAAAATAGCGTCCGGCCCTTCCAGCGGGTGGAATTTTCCGGATTTCCACTGGTGATGGAGGGGTGTGCCCGGCTCGATGAGCAGGGTCAAAAGGCTGGCATATTCCGGTTTAATGGCGGAAATGACTTTGGCGGATTCTACCGCATGTTCTTCCAGATTTTCAATGCCGCCGAGACCGGAAATCAATGTAATCGAAGATTTAAGTCCTGCGGCCTTTAACTTCTGGCCGGCTTCAATGATTTCGGCCTGAGTTGCGTTTTTCTTTACAGCCTGCAGCACTTTGTCGGAACCGGATTCAGCGCCCATATAAACCATGTCCAAACCGGCTTCCCGCAATGTTTTTAATTCTTCCGGCGTTTTTACGAGTACATCCTTCGGCGCGCCGTAGGCGGTGATTCGATTGACTGTTGGAAGAATTTCGTGAATCTTATCAATAATATAAAGTAAGTCTTTTGTTTTTACGATTAAAGCATCTCCGTCGGCCAGAAATACCCGTTCGATATCAAACATGTAGTATTTTTTAGCCATGCTCATATCCTCAACGACTTCATCTAAATTGCGGATGCGGAATTTCTTGTCTTTATACATATTGCAGAAGGTACATTCATTTCGGGCGCAGCCAATCGTCAACTGGAGAATCAGGCTGCGGGCTTCACTCGGGGGACGGTAGACAATTCCCTCATATCTCATAATAAAAACTCCTTTCCAAACTATTTTTATCAGATAGTTTGTACGCAAATCATTTTTTGCGTATTAGTATAGCACACTTTCTCCGATTTGGCTATTGACTATTTAAAAGAATATAGTAAGGTAATTAATAAAGGATTTTTAAGGTGAAATGATGAAGGTACTTTTAACAGCAATCAATGCAAAATATATACATTCCAATCTGGCAGTTTACAGCCTGAAGGCAAATTGCGGTGTTTATGAGCCTCAGGTAAAACTGATGGAATATTCGATTAATCAATATCCGGAAGAAATTTTTCAGAGTTTGTATCGGGAAAAGGCGGATGTTGTCTGCTTTTCCTGCTATATATGGAATATCGGCTTCGTGGAACAAATCGCCGGATGGCTGAAACAGGTGGCGCCCCGGACAGAAATCTGGCTCGGCGGCCCGGAGGTTTCCTTTGATGTGGCGGAGCGGCTGGAACAGCGGCCCTTTATTGACGGTGTGATGTTTGGCGAGGGAGAAGATACTTTTCGGGAAATGATGGCCTGCTGGAACGGCGATATGGATGTGGAAAAGGTTCTCGGTATCGGGCACCGCCACAAAGATGGCGGAAGCAGCGGGGAGATTCATGTGCATGGGGCGAGAGATTTTGTCGATATGAGCGGATTAAACTTTGTGTATACCCGGCCGGAGGATTTTAAAAATAAAATCATTTATTATGAGACAAGCCGGGGCTGCCCGTTTCAGTGCAGCTATTGTCTTTCCTCAGTGGAGAAAAAAGTGCGTTTCCGGGATTTGGATTTGGTGAAGCGGGAGCTTCAGCAGTTTATTGACTGGGAAATTCCCCAGGTTAAATTTGTGGACAGGACATTCAACTGCCGGCGGGAACATTCCATGGAGATTTTAAAATTTATTAAAACCCATGACAGGGGCAAAACAAATTTCCATTTTGAAATCACGGCGGATTTGCTGACGGAGGAAGAGCTGGAATTTATGGCCGGATTGCGGCCGGGGCTGATTCAGTTGGAAATCGGCGTGCAGTCCACAAATCCTCAGACAATCCGGGAAATCCGGCGAAATGTTTCTTTTGAGAAGTTAACGGGCATTGTTCAACGGATTCATGAGGGAAAGAATATTCATCAGCATCTGGATTTGATTGCGGGATTGCCCTATGAGGATTTGGAACGGTTTAAGCAGTCCTTTAACGATGTCTACGCCTTAAAGCCGGAACAGTTCCAGCTTGGATTTCTGAAAGTGCTGAAGGGCTCTTATATGCGGGAAAAAGCGGAGGATTACGGGCTGGTTTATCAGCCGGAGCCGCCTTACGAGGTGATGGCGACCCGCTGGCTCTCCTACGATGATATTCTTGTTTTAAAAGGCGTGGAAGAGATGGTGGAGGTTTACTATAATAGCCGCCAGTTTGAAAACAGTCTGGACTGGCTGGAAGGGCATTTTCCGTCGGCTTTTGCCATGTATGAGCAAATGGCTCAATATTATGAGACGAAGGGCCTCGATGGCATCAGCCATTCACGGATGGCAAGATATGAAATTTTACTGGAGTTTGTGAAGGAAAATCTTAATATAGAAGAAACAGATATTTTTGTGCAGATATTGACTTATGATTTATATTTAAGAGAAAATGTAAAAAGCCGCCCGGCCTGGGCGTCCGGCCAGGATGCGTACAAGGCCGCATATGTGGAATTTTTCAAAAGAGAAGAGAATCGGGCCCGCTATTTTTCGGGATATGAAGGATATACGACAAAGCAGATTCAGCGGATGACCCATATCGAGCATTTTACCCGGGATATCCGGGAAGGAGCGGGCGGTGAAAAGGACGGCGGGGTATTTATCTGGTTCGATTATCTGAACCGGGACCCATTGACCTATAAAAGCCGGACAGTTGAGGTGGAATTATGGTAAACTCTTATGTATGCTTTGATTTGGAGACGACCGGCCTTTCACCGGAGAAGGATGAAATTATAGAGATTGGCGCAGTGAAGGTGGCGGAAGGCAAGGTGATTGACCGGTTCTCCCGGTTTGTTAAGCCGGACAATCCCATTTCGCCGATGGTGACCTCTCTGACGGGCATCAGCAACGACATGGTTGCCGATGCGGGGCCGACGGACAGGACAATTTATGATTTCCTGTATTTTTGTGAGGATTATCCGGTGGTCGGCCACAACCTTATGTTTGATTATCGATTTACATATCGGTATGCGAAAAAATATTATATGGATTTTAAAAAAGAAGGGCTGGACACCTTAAAAATTGCCCGGAAGGTTCTGCCGGATTTGCCGTCGAGAAGCCTGGAAAATCTGTGTAATTACTATGATATTGTGAACACTTCGGCCCACCGGGCCTATCATGATGCGCTGGCGACGGCAAAATTGTATCAGACATTAAAATACTATTTCGGCCCATCCGAGGAAAAGCTGTTTAACGCGGCGCCGCTGGTGTGGAGGCAGAAGAAAATCCAGCCGGCGACAAATCGGCAAAAGGAATACTTGAAGGAATTGGCAAAATATCATAGAATAGAGGTTAACAGCGATTTGGAAACTCTGACTCGGAGTGAAGCGTCACGGCTTATTGATAAAATTCTTTTTCAATATGGCCGGATGGCGCGGTAAGAGGATTCCCGGTCGGCACAAAAAAATAGGAGTGGATAGAAAATGAATCGTAAAACAAGACAGATGTTTTCAAGAATTATTGTTATATTGCTGGTGGTAGCGATGGTAGCCGGAATTCTTGTTTCATTTTTATAATTTAAGGAGCTTTTAACATGAAGATTGGAAAAGTACCGGAAAATGTTTTGAAACGCTCGGTATTTAAACAGATAAAATTAAAAAGAGACGAAGTTTTAATCCATCCCGGAGTTGGAGAGGATTGCTCAGTGCTTAAACTGGCGCCGGACGAGGTGTTTGTCCTTTCCACGGATCCCATCACAGGGGCGGCTTCCGAAATCGGCACATTGGCAGTGCATGTGACGGCCAATGACCTGGCTTCGGCCGGGGCGGAACCGGTGGGTATGCTTTTGTCCATACTTTTGCCGCTGGATGCGGAGGAGGCTGATTTAAAATCTCTGATGAGGGAGATTGAATCGGCCTGTGAACCATTAAATATAGAAATTATCGGCGGCCATACCGAAGTGACTCCGGTTGTCAATCAGCCGGTGGTGACGGTGACAGGCGTCGGCAAAGCGAAAAAGGATGCGGTGATTTTCACAAAAGGCGCTCAGCCCGGACAGGATATTGTGGTGACAAAATGGATTGGTTTGGAAGGAACGGCGATTATCGCTTCAGCCAGAGAAGGGGAGCTTAAAGCCCATTACAGTCAGGAATTTGTGGACAGGGCGAAGGGCTTTATTCGGTATATATCCGTGGTGAAGGAAGCGCTGCTCGCCAGAGATTTCGGAGTTTCCGCCATGCATGATATTACGGAGGGCGGCGTTTTCGGCGCACTCTGGGAAATGGCCGCCGCCGGAAATGTGGGCCTGACAGTGGATTTGAAGAAGGTTCCGCTGAAGCAGGAGACGGTGGAAATCTGCGAGTATTTTGACTTGAATCCTTATCAGCTTATTTCCAGCGGTTCGATGTTGATAGCCTGTGACAGGGGACATGATTTGGCGGAGCGATTGAAAAAAGAAGGCATCCACAGCGCGGTTATTGGCAAGTTTACGGATAATAATGATAAAATCATTGTTTATGATGAAGGGGAGACCCGTTATCTGGAACCGCCGAAAACGGATGAACTTTACAAACTGTAGATTTTCTTGGAGGATTAGTAAAATGAGTGAATTAAAAGAAAAGATTTTAGCGATTATGGAGAAGAACAGCAAAGTCAGCGTGGCAGATTTGGCCGTTCTCCTGGGGGATACGGAGGACAATGTGTCCAGGGCTATCTATGAAATGGAGCAGGATAAGATTATTTGTGGATATCACACCCTGATTAACTGGAATAAAGTGAATAACGAGAAGGTTATCGCTATGATTGAAGTGCGGGTAACGCCGCAGCGCGGACAGGGCTTTGATAAGATTGCGGAGCGCATTTATAATTTCAGTGAAGTGAATACGGTATATTTGATTTCCGGCGGCTTTGATTTGATGGTTATGCTGGAAGGCAAGACATTGCAGGAGGTTGCGATGTTTGTTTCGGATAAGCTGTCGCCATTGGACTCAGTACTCAGTACGGCAACCCATTTTGTATTGAAAAAGTACAAAGAACACGGGACAATTTTTGTTTCCCAGAGCCCTCGTGAAAGGATGTTGATTACACCGTGAAAAACATGTTAGCAGAACGTACCGTGGGAATTAAGCCCTCGGGTATACGTAAATTTTTTGATTTGGTGTCCGAGATGGACGACCCGGAAGTGATTTCTCTCGGTGTTGGCGAACCGGATTTTGATACGCCGTGGCATATCCGGGAGGAAGGAATCTATTCGCTGGAACGGGGACGGACTTTTTATACGTCCAATTCCGGCCTGAAAGACCTGAGAAATGAAATATGCAACTATCTGAGACGGATGTATCAGGTTGAATATAATCCGGATACGGAGGTTATGGTGACGGTTGGAGGTTCGGAGGCCATCGATATCGGCCTGCGGGCTGTGCTGAACCCGGGAGAAGAGGTTATCATTCCCCAGCCGAGTTATGTGTCCTATGAACCGTGTACCATTCTGGCCGGAGGAAAGCCGGTGATTCTGGAACTGCAGGAAAAAAATGAGTTTCGGTTGACAAAGGAAGAGCTTTTGGCAGCAATCACGCCGAAAACAAAAGTCCTTATTCTGCCTTTCCCGAATAATCCGACCGGCTCGGTGCTGCGAAAAGAGGATTTGGAGGATATCGCCGAGGTTTGCATTGAGAAAGATATTCTTGTGATGTCCGATGAAATTTACAGCGAATTGACCTATGGGGAAAAACATGTAACAATTGCATCATTGCCGGGGATGAAGGAACGGACGATTTTAATCAACGGTTTCTCCAAAGCCTATGCCATGACCGGATGGCGTCTCGGCTATACCTGTGCGCCTCATGCCATTTTAGAGCAGATGCTGAAAATTCATCAGTTTGCCATCATGTGCGCGCCGACCACAAGCCAGTATGCGGCTGTGGATGCCTTGAAAAACGGGGACAGGGATGTGGAAGAAATGCGTATTTCCTATAATCAGCGCCGCCGTTTCCTGGTGCATACTTTCCGCAAGATGGGATTGAAATGTTTTGAACCCTTCGGCGCCTTTTATGTATTTCCGAGTATCAGAGAGCTTGGAATGACATCGGATGAATTTGCGATGGAGCTTTTGGAACGGGAAAAGGTTGCCGTTGTTCCGGGAACAGCTTTCGGCGACTGTGGTGAAGGTTTCCTGCGTATTTCTTACGCCTACTCATTGGATGAGTTAAAACATGCAACGGACCGCATTGCCCGGTTTGTTGCGGAAATTCGTAAAGAAAAAGGATTGATTTAGTTGCTGAATATTGTATTATTAGAGCCGGAGATTCCGGCAAATACGGGAAATATCGGGCGGACCTGCGTGGCTACCGGCTCAAGACTGCATTTGATTGAGCCCCTGGGCTTCAAAATTAATGAAAAACAGCTTCGCCGGGCCGGCATGGATTACTGGAAGGATTTGGACGTTACAGTCTATGACAATTTTGCCGATTTCCTTGAAAAAAATCCGGAATGTCAGGGAAAACTATATATGGCGACAACCAAGGCGAAACACGTATATACGGATGTGGCCTTTGAGGAGGATGCCTATATCATGTTCGGCAAGGAAAGCGCCGGAATTCCGGAGGAGATTCTCGTGGAACATGAAGAATGTTGTGTGCGTATTCCGATGCTTGAAAATATCCGCTCCCTGAATTTGTCCAACTCTGTGGCTGTTGTGCTGTATGAAGCCCTTCGCCAGCAGAACTTTAAGCAGATGCAGCTCCTGGGAGAACTTCATCGGCTGCACTGGAAAGAATAAAAAGAAAAATCAAAATAAAAATACCCGCCGAAAAGCGCCCGGATGGGACTTCGGCGGGTGTTTTTTTAAAGAAACATTGAAAACGTGATAATATGAAGTCAAAGAAACCTTGAAAACGTGATAACATGAAGTTGAAGAAACTTTGAAAACGTGATAATATGAAGTTGAAGAAACTTTGAAAACGTGATGACGGGTGGTGAAAAGATGGAATTGAAAAGAAAAATCTATGACCGTATGCTGAAGTGGAAACAGGAAGACGCCGGTTGTACAGCGCTTTTGCTGGAGGGCGCCCGCCGGGTTGGAAAAAGTCATATTGTTGAGCAGTTTGGAAAGCGGGAGTATAAATCTTATCTTTTGATTGATTTTTCAAATGTTTCAAAGCAAATTCTGGATGTTTTTGAAAATGATTTTACGGAGTATGATATATTTTTCAATAAATTATCCGTATTTTACGGCGTAAAGCTGTTTCATCGGGAGTCTTTGATTATTTTTGATGAGATTCAGATGTATCCGAAAGCCAGACAGATGATTAAGCATCTTGTGGCTGACAGGCGATATGATTACATTGAAACGGGTTCCCTGCTTACGCTGAAGCAAAATGTGGAAGGCATTGTTTTGCCTTCAGAGGAAGAACATGTAAGTATGTATCCTCTGGATTTTGAGGAATTTCTCTGGGCCATGGGCGACGAGGTGACAGTTCCATATATGAAGGATTGTTTCGATAAGCGGAAGCCGATGGGTGAGGCAATTCATCGCAAGACAATGAATCTTTTCAGACAATATATGCTGGTGGGCGGTATGCCTCAATCCGTATTAGCCTTTGTCACGACAAAGGATTTTGAGAAAGCGGACCGGGCAAAGAGACGAATACTTAATCTGTATCGAAATGACGTCACAAAATTTGCGAAGGGCTATGAGAGTAAAGTCCTTTCTATTTTTGACGGTATTCCGTCCCAGCTTTCAAAACATGAAAAGAAATATTCACTGGCATCGATTCAAAAGGAAGCTCGATTCAGAGAATATGAGGATGCCTTTATGTGGCTGGATGAGGCAATGATTATTAATACCTGCTTTAATTCCACGGACCCTAATGTGGGATTGAGCCTGAATGCAGAGCGGATTACATTAAAATGTTATATGGCTGATACGGGGTTATTATTCAGCCATGCGTTTTCAGATAACGAGCTTATGGAAGAGGAAGTTTATAAAGCCATTCTATTCGACCGAATTGGATTAAACGAAGGCATGTTTTTTGAAAATGCTGCGGCGCAAATGCTGCGATGCCGGGGGCATAAGCTCTATTTTTATTCAAGAAGTGACAGAGAAAATTCGGAAAATCGCATGGAAATCGACTTTTTGATAAGCAAAAAACGGAAGATTTGCCCGCTTGAAGTAAAGTCTTCCACTTATAAAAACCATGTATCGTTGGATAAATTTAAAAATAAATTTTCTGCAAAGACAGGAGAACGATATATTATTTATACGAAAGATTTAAAGGTAGAAGGGGACGTTGTCTGCCTGCCGATTTATATGCTGCTGTTTTTGTGATGGATGAATACAGAAAAATACAGGAAACACCTGCCGAAAAGCGCCTGGATGGGACTTCGGCGGGTGTTTTTTTGCCTGGCGCCATGTTTCGAACATGAATGGAAATTATTTCCTAAAAAATATAATAAATAGACTTGAAAATTTCTTCCGAATAATATATAATAATCACAGAAATAATTTTCAAAAGAGGAGGATAAAAGGGAAGGTTATATGAAAGACAATAAATCGGGTTTAGTAGTTTTAAGAGAAATTAAAAAAGAATTAACGCCGAAGGAGGCAAAAATTGTAGAATTTATTGAACAAAATCAGGAAAATGTAATGCGCTATTCAATTACAGAGCTTGCGATTAAATGTAATTCCAGTGAATCCAGTATTGTTCGATTATGTAAAAAGATTGGCTATAAAGGGTTCCAGGAATTTAAGATTGCATTAGCACAGAACACTTCCGAGAATTATAGTTCAAAGTATCTTCAACAGGATGTGGAGCCGGGGGACAGCAAAAGAGATATTGCAATAAAAGTTTTTAATGCATCAGCTCAGGCGCTTATGGATACGGTGACAATCCTGACAGAGGAAAAAATTGAAAATGGAATGAAACTGATAGCAGAAGCAGAGAAAATTAGTTTTTTTGGTGTTGGAGGGGCTGGTGTTGTTGCGACGGATGCATACCACCGTTTTTGCAAGCTGAAAAAATCATGCCAGTTATTTACTGATTATTACAGCCAGGTGAATAAAAGTCTGATTGCAGACGAGCATGATTTGATTATTGCCATTTCCCATTCGGGAAAAACGAGAGACATTTTAGTATCTTTACAAAATGCAAAAAATAATAATGCAAAGATTATAGCAATAACACAGTTCGGAAATTCTCCGATTACACAATTGGCGGATGTCGTATTTTTTACTTCTTCAAAAGAAACGGCATTTCGGCATGATGCTATGGCATCCCGAATTGCAGAAATGGCTATACTGGACAGTTTATTCACATGCTCGGCCTTTGATGATTATCAGGAGGTAGTTAAAAGGTACGAAAAGAGTTGGGAAATGTTCCAGAGTACAAAATCAGACAATATTAAGAATATTAAAAAGCCTGAGAAGGGGGGAGAATAAAGGCTTACGAATAGAAACACGGTGTCGGTAAATTATAAAAATGGTAAGAAACAGTGAGGAGGGAAAGGTTTGAAACGGAAAACAGTAGCAATAATATTGATAGCAGCTATTTTGAGCTGCATGTTTGGCGGGTGCGGTTCAAAATCGGATTCGGCGCAAACGCAGGATAAAGGAGATAGTTCCCAAACTGCAGCAGCTCCGAAAGAATTAGTATATGCGCAGAGTATGGCAATTACATCATTGGACCCTGCCGGAATGCAGCCGCAGGGATATCCATCGGGTTATGAAGCGGCTTTTGCTGTGCATAATGGACTGATTCGATTTACAGAGGATTTACAGTTTGAACCTGATCTGGCTGAAAGCTGGACAACTTCTGAAGACGGACTTACATGGGATTTTAAACTCAGGGAGGGCGTAAAATTCCATGACGGAACTCCGTTTAATGCAGATGCAGTTGTAAAACAATATACGAGAATGATCAATCCCGATATCAATTTGGGAGCATATTCTTTATGGGAGCCAATTGAAAAGATTGAAAAAGTATCTGATTATGAAGTAAAAATAGTAACAAAAACACCATATAGCGCTTTTTTGAATGTTATGGCCCATGGTTCCGCTCTGATTCCGAGTCCGACAGCGGTAGAAGCAGATCCGGATAATTATGGACTTGCACCAGTTGGCACCGGCCCGTACAAACTGGAAAAAATTGAACCCGGCACAGAATTAACCCTTGTTCGGAATGATGATTACTACGAAGGAACTCCTTTATATGAAAGAGTTGTTTTTAGATATGTAAGCGATCCTTCCGCGCGCATTTCCGCATTAAAGAGCGGGGACGTACAGGTTGCAGATGCAATCCCTGTGGAATATGCGGATGATTTGGAGGCAGATTCGAATATTAAATTGATATCCAAACCGGGGCTTCAGGTATTCGGTGTCGGCCTGAATCAGAAAAATGAAATTCTTCAGGATAAGACGGTAAGACAGGCGTTAAACTACGGGATTGATAAAGAGGCAATTGCAAAAACACTGTTTATGGGGTATGTAACTCCGTTAGCCGGACCTTTGGCACAAAATACTGTAGGTTCTGCAGAATTAACGCCATACACGGCAGATATTGAAAAAGCAAAAACGATGCTTGACGAGGCCGGCTGGAAATTAAATGGCGATGTCAGAGAAAAAGACGGCAAAAAAATGGAGTTCACTTTAATTGTCCCTGATGGAATGTATCCGAAGGATGTTGTTCTTACAGAGGTAATTCAGAGTCAGTTAAAAGAAATCGGTGTTCAGGTAACGATTAATAAAGTGGAAAAATCTACTTATTGGGATCAATTAAAGGTTCCTGCCGATAAGACCGGATATGATATGGCATTATGGGGGTACAATCCATCCCACGGCAGTGGACAGATTCATATGGAAAATCTGTTTACTTCAAATGCGGATGAAAGCGAAAAACCAAGTTTGTGGAATTTTATTTGGTATAACAATCCGGAAGTAGACAGTTTGTTAACTTCTGCCAAAGAGCAGGTTGTAGAAGAAGAATTTAATGCGACAATGAAGCAGGCGGAAGAAATTGTATGGGAAGAATGTCCATATATCTGGTTATATTCTAATAATATTATTTCAGCAACAACGGCGGATGTGGATAGTGTTATGGTATTGCCGGTAGTATTTACTCTGGTTCATCGCGTGAAATAATACTATAAAATAATAAAAACCGGTACGGCAGACTTTGCTTTATCGGTTTTTATTTTATAAACAAGAATACAAGGGGGCTTTGTATGTCTGGATATGTGGTAAAAAAACTATGTAATCTTGTTTTTCAGGTGTTTTTGGTAGTATCGCTTATGTTTATTTTGTTTCGTTTGCTTCCGGGCAATCCGGCATCATTGATTTTGGGACCGGGGGCTACCCAGGCTGAGGTGGATAATCTCAGAGAAGCCATGGGGCTGAACCAAAGTTTAGGCGTACAATATGTAAATTATCTGAAAAATTTATTGAGTGGTGATTTGGGATTTTCCTATTCCTATAATCAGCCGGTTTTTGAAGTCATTCAAAACCGAATTATCCCTACTCTGCAATTGATGGCAGGCAGTATTTTAGTTTCTGTTGTAATTGGCGTTAGCGCCGGTATTTTCTCAGGGGTATATCCGGATTCGAAACTGAGCAAAGTTCTGTTGATGTTGTGGGTATGCGTATTGGCAGTACCAAATTTTTGGCTGGGCCTTGTTTTGGTTCAGATTTTTGCGGTGAAATTGGGTATATTGCCGGCAATAGGATATGGTTCATTTTCTGCGATGATTCTGCCGGTGCTGGCAATTGCGGCGAGACTTATTGCATTAGTTGCGAGGATTACCCGCTCTGCGGTTATGGAAGTGGTTAATGAAGAATATGTAAGATTTGCGGAAGCCAAAGGAATGCAAACGTGGGTTATCATTTTTCGACATATATTGAGACCGGCGCTTCCGCCGATTGTGACAATGGTCGGCATGCAGGCCGGGTATCTGCTGGGAGGTTCGGTTGTTATTGAAAACCTGTTTTCCTATCCGGGAATGGGACAGTTGTTATTGGCGGCTGTAAGTTTCAGGGATTATGAATTAATGCAGGGAATCACCTTCTTTTTTGTACTTGCGTTTTTGAGTATAAATCTGGTTGTGGATTTATTATACGGACAGATTGACCCGCGGATTCGATTGGAATAGGAGGGACAGATGTGAAAGAAAAATCAACAGGAAAAAAGAAACTTTCCCATTTTTTTAAAGATCGAAGTCTGGCAATCGGAGCGGGTATTATCATTATCTATGCATTACTTGTGTGCATCGTGCCTTTTTTCTTAAAAGATGAGGGGCAGAATCTGGCAAATGCCCTGCATAGGCCGGATAGTCAATTCCTGTTTGGAGCAGATGAGGCGGGAAGAGGTTTATTTGGAAGAGTACTGGAGGGCGGGAGAATAGACCTGATGATTGCAGTATGCGGCGTATCCTTTGCCTATATTCTGGCTCTTCCGTTTGGATTGTGTGCCGGTTATGTGGGAGGTAATGTGGATCGGGTGATTTCTGTTGTTTCGGAATCCATTCTTACATTCCCATCGATGGTTCTTTCGATTTTTGTTGTAACTATTTTCGGCTCCAGTTTTTGGGGGCTGGTATTTACAATTGCTTTTACTCAGGCGCCGCAGTTGATCAGATATATCAGAGGATTTGTCATGCAGGTAAAGAATTTGGAATATATCGAGGCGGGAAAAGCATCGGGAAGTACCACATATTTTATTTTGACAAAACATATTCTGCGGAATATCACAGGAAATACGGCAGTGATTTTAAGCCTAATGGCCAGTGAAGCATTGCTTGTCGCATCCGCGTTAGGCTTCCTCGGGTTGGGGGTTCAGCCGCCCACTGCAGAATTGGGAACGATGTTGAGCCGCGGGCGTATGTATTTTGACATGGCTCCGCATCTTATGATTTTCCCGGGTATGTTTATTGCAATCTTGATTTTAGGATTTAACTTATTGGGAGACGGAATCAGAAACAGATTGGATTCTAAAAAAGCTTAATTCACAAAAATTAAGAAGTACTGGAAATGGGGTAAAGAATGGATAATATGGATAAATTAATCAGACTGGGAGAAGTCATCGATGCATTGGTTGCAAAGGATTATACAGCAAGAGGTATTTCGCATGAATTATACGCAGAGGTGTATGGAAAGAGGAAAAAGCCGCTCGCCATGGAAGCGGCACTTGCTTTAAAAGAACGACTGAAATCAGGAAGCCGTGTATTGATTTTTACCGGATGGCCGAGCCGTTCCTGGCTGATTTCAGGATTAACGGAAACGGATGGACCGGTAGGAGCCGCTATTTTGGCCCGCGCCTTGGAAGAGGCTTTTGATGTTATTCCGATTCTTGTTATGGAAGAGAAACTGTGTGGATTTGGTGTCGCAGGTTTAAGAGCGGCGGGACTGATCGTATCTGATTTGGAGACTGCATTAAAGTCCAAACCGGGTCCGCCAAAAGCTTCTGTTTCGACAGTTATCAATTTTACTACGGAAACAGAAAGAGCGGAATCAGATGCAAAGGAACTGCTTGATAAAATAAAACCGGATGCCTTGATTTCCATCGAACTTCCGGGAGCAAATAAAGAAGGTATTTATCATAACGTAACTGGCAGAGAAGTGCCGACAGAGTTGGTTATCAAAGCAGATTACTGTATGAGAGAAGCTTCTTCAAGGGGAATTTTAACAGTTGGTATTGGCGACGGCGGAAATGAATTGGGTATGGGCAACGCGGCAGAAGCCATTATTCATAATCTGAAAAATGGCGATATTGTAGTTCCGGCTACGAAAGTAGACCATCTCGTTGTTTCCTGTATATCCAATTGGGGAGCGCTTGGCATGGCGGCATGCATCGCTGCCGCAGCAAATAAAGTAGAAATATTTAATCACATAGATATCGTTCGAATTACAGATGCCTTGGTAGATGCGGGCGCAATTGACGGGTTAACCGCATATGTGGATCCTAAAAATGACGGAACTTGTCATAAAGTGAATATTGGATTGACAGAAATGATGTCTATGGTAATACATATGCATATGGGCGGCTGGAATAAGAACTGACAAAAGGAGAAGAGATATGAATCCATATGAGAAAATAGGATTGCCAAAGATTATTAATGGGGCTGGAAAAATGACCTATCTGGGAAGCTCTGCAATTGAACCGGATGTCATTGAAAAAATAGGGATGGTGGCTCAGGGATACGTGGATATGGAGCTGCTGAAACCAAAGATTGGAAAGTTGGCAGGCCGTTTGGCAGGTGCGGAAGCAGGATGTGTAACCGCATGCAGCGCCGCGGGAATTGTGATTTCAGTCGCATCGGTATTGACCGGGGGAGATATATATAAGGTAGAAATGCTTCCGGATGTGAACTGGATGCCGAATGAGATTATCATTCAAAAGGGTCATATGGTTAACTTTGGTGCAAATATTGCTCAGGCCATTCGTTTGACGGGAGCAGCTGTGAAAGAGATTGGAATGGTAACAGGAACAAAAGAGTATCATTTGCTTGGTGCGATTAATGAAAGGACGGCCGCGATTATGTATGTAGTTTCTCATCATGCGGTATCGAACGGTATGCTTTCTTTAGAGCAGGTGATTAAAATCGCGCATGAACACAATCTTCCGGTAATCGTGGATGCCGCTGCGGAAACAGATTTGTCATATTATGCAGGGAGCGGAGCGGATTATGTAATATTCAGTGGTCATAAAGCTATTGGGGGGCCTACATCGGGCTTGATTATCGGTTCCGAGGAACGCATGCATAACTGTCAGATTCAGGATAAGGGCATTGCCAGAATGATGAAGGTAGGAAAAGAAAATATTATGGGCCTTTATTTTGCGCTGGAACAGTACAGTAAACGCAATGAAGAAAAGCAAGTTGCCGAATTTGAGAAAATTGCAGAGGAATTGCAGCGGCTTCTGACAGATATAAAAGGAGTTACAACTAAAATCAAGTGGGACGCAACACGTCCAATTCCCCGTGTACAACTGATACTTGGGAAAAATTGTAAATTAACCGGAAAACAAATGATTTCAGAATTAGAAGGCGGCAATCCGTCAATCAGAACAAGAAATCATCTTGTAGATGAAGGAATTATTCAATTTGACCCGAGGGAATTAAAAGCAGATGAATTACCGGTGATAGCAAAACGAATCTTTGATATATTAGCTTGATTTTTGCAGGTTTAATGTTTTGAGCCTGTGCGAAGCGAAAGGGATGGGTATAACAATGAAACAGATGTTTAAAGAAAGTATTAATGGGAAAATATTGATTAATATTCAGTGCTTTAGTGTCGAACAATGTCTTGAGGCGAGGGAGCGTTATGGAAATGTGTTTTTGACAGGAGTTACGGCGAAATCTTTCCCTGAATTAGAGGATGGTATTCTCACTATTCGGGCTTTGCAGGAAAAGGGAATTCGTGTATCGGCCGGCCTTGGCGATGGGGCATCCTCCCAGTGGGAGCGGGCTTTGAAGTTGGCATTGAGCTGCAACACGGAACATCTAAACCAGGTTTTTCCAGCGGCAGCCTTGTCTCAGAGATTAATTGATGAAAAAGGAAACCATACAATAGCAAATGCGTTAATCCGACCTACCGGCAGGGTTGGTTATGTGCAGATTGGAACCGGCCCGATGAGTGAAAAAGAAGAGGCTGTAGTGCCAATCCGGGCCGCCGCAGCTATGCTGAAAGAAACCCATGTTAAAAGCTTAAAGTTCTTCCCAGTCAAGGGATTACAATATTTAGAGGAACTGGAAGAAGCGGCACGTGTCGCCGGAGAATTTGATATGATGATAGAACCGACAGGTGGGATTACCCCTGATAATGTGGAAATTATTGTTCGGACTTGTCTTAGGGCTGGCGCCAAATATGTAATGCCCCATCTTTACGGCTCTTTAAAAGATGAGAAAGGTAAACTGGATTTTGAAAAAATGGATAAAGCGATAGCAGCCATTAAAAGGGCCTAAAAATGACAAATGTTCAGCTTAGAAAAGAATGTATTTTGGCGGTAGATTCGGGCAGTACAAATTTAAAAGCGGCATTGATTGATTATGATGGAATCGTTTTAACAAAAACAAGTGTAAGAACTCCCGGCATACGTAATCATTTGTATGCAGAAGGAGCTGCTGAGGCGCTTTATCAGGCATTTAATGAGGCAGTTCGGGGAGTTTTATCCGAAGAATATCAGGTGAAAGCAATCTGTATATCATCCCAGATGAATAGCCTGCTGCTTGTCGATGAGAATAACCGGCCTCTGACAGCTATGATTTATGGAATAGATACCAGAGGGGAAGAATTCATTGAACCATTGACGGAATTAATATCTCGGGAAAAAATTTATGAAAATACAAGCTGTCCGTTAAACGGTATATACTGGCCGGGGAAACTGTTGTGGATAAAAAAATATTTTCCGGAGATTATGAGTAAAACGAGATATATCATGGATGCTAAAACCTATCTTTTGTACTGTTTAACCGGAGAGCGTGTAATAGATTGTGCTTCAGCATCGACGACACAGCTTTACTGTCAGCAAAGCGGGCAATGGTGGCGGGAAATGCTTAAAGTTCTGGATGTTTCCGAAGAAATGCTTCCCGAAGTGAAGAAGCCCTATGAACTGGCAGGCATGCTCAGGGAGGAAACAGCAAATTTCTGGTCAATAGATGCGGTTCCGGTGCTGGTGGGCAGTGGTGACGGACCGGCAGCAAATATCTCAACGGGCGCAGTGTTAAAAGGAGATTGTTGTATTTCACTTGGAACAACAGCAGTCTTGAGATATTTGACAGATACAAGCCATACTCCTGCGGATAATTTCTTTTCACAGCATTTGGAAGGAAACATTTATTTGCAGGGAGTACGGATAAATGAAGGTGGGGACAGCGCAGAGAAGTATATAGAGCTGGCTGGAGGCGTAGAAGGCCAAACGGAGGGCTGTGTATTTAAAAATGAAGTGTTTTACCCACATGCCCCAAGTGAAAACGGGGGAAAGATGACGGCTGCTTTGAATGGCGTTATGTTTCAGATTTATGATAAGGCCCGGATATTGATAAAGCAAAAGAAAATAAAACGTATATTTGTTACCGGAGGCAGTACAGTAAATAAGAGATACATGCAGCGAATTGCGAATCTTTTTGGATTACCTGTTTTAATTCTGGAAAATGGCGAAGCCTTTGCCGGACTGGCAGCGCTGGTGTTGGTATATGAGAAGAAGGCAAGCCAGTTATATGAGGCCATTTCGCAGCTTTCTTTGAAGCAGGAAATATTTCTGCCTGAAAATGATATTTCTTTAAAGCAGGAGTGGGAAATATATAAGAACCTATAGACAAAAAAGGCAGGTGTTAATATTGAATGAAAAACTACTTGCAGTAAAAGATTTGCGAGTGAGTTATCCGGCAGATAATGGCCGTGCGGCGGTAGTGGAAAACGTAAGTTTCTCATTAAATAAAGCTGAAATTATAGGTATTGTTGGAGAATCCGGCTGCGGAAAAAGTGTTACTTCCCGTGCAATCATGGGCATGGTGAAAAAGCCGGGTCAGATTGATCAGGGTTCTATTCTGTTTGACGGTAAAGAATTGACCCAATTGTCAAAAAAAGAGTATACCGCGCTTAGGGGCAAAGAAATTGCCATGATTTTTCAGGAACCGATGACAGCATTGAACCCGGTATATACTATCGGGGAGCAGATGGCGGAGTGTATCTGCAGGCATTTGAAATATAGTAAAAAAGAAGCGTTGGAATATGCGGCAGAGATGCTGGAGAAAGTAGGTATTTCTATGCCAAAGGAACGCCTGAAACAGTATCCCTATGAATTATCCGGCGGAATGAGGCAGAGAGTTATGATTGCCATTTGCCTGTCGTGCCATCCGAAGTTATTAATTGCAGACGAGCCAACGACAGCATTGGACGTAACCATTCAGGCCCAGATACTGCGCTTAATGCAGGAACTTTGCAAGAGTGGAGATATGAGCACCATTGTAGTTACCCACGATATGGGAGTTGTATCCGAATTGTGCAGCAGAGTTATTGTAATGTATGCAGGAAATGTGGTTGAAACAGGCGCATCGAGTGAAATTTTCAAAAAGCCATTGCATCCATATACAAAAGCATTGCTGAAATCGATACCGAAAATTGGAGAAAAAGGGGAGAAATTGTATTCTATCCCCGGAACGGTGATTACTCCCGGCGAACACGGCCCGGGCTGCCGATTCAGCAATCGGTGCGGGGACTGCCGGGAACGATGCAAAACAGAAATGCCTCCTGCAATTACACTGGATGGCGGGCGGACAGTAAAATGTTGGCTTTATGAAAATGCCAGGGGGGAATAAGGATGGAAATTTTATTAGAAGTAAAACATTTAAAGAAATATTTTCCTGTCCGAAAAGGGATAATGAAAAAAGTTGTTAAAACGGTAAAAGCCGTAGATGATATCAATTTTGAGCTTTTCAAAGGCGAGACGCTTGGAATTGTCGGCGAGTCCGGCTGCGGGAAAAGCACCATGGGAAGATGTCTGATTGGTTTGCTGCAGAAAACCGACGGCTGTATCCGGTTTGAAGGAAGGGAAATCGGAGCTCTGAATAAAGAACAGCTCAGAGAACTTAAGAAGGATATGCAGATTATTTTTCAGGATCCCTATGGGTCTTTAAACCCGAGATTTCGAGTAAGAGAAATTATTGAGGAACCTATGATCGCCCATGGTGTGAAATCTGCTCAGGAACGCAGACAGAGGGTGGAACAGCTTCTTTATGATGTGGGCTTGGGCAAAGAATATATGGAGCGGTGGCCTCATGAATTTTCAGGCGGACAGAGGCAGAGAATCAGTATTGCCCGCTCCCTGGCCTTGAATCCGAAATTTATTGTCTGCGATGAAGCGGTTTCCGCCCTGGACGTTTCCACTCAATCGCAAATTTTAAATCTTTTAAAAGAACTTCAAAGAAAATATGAATTAGCCTATCTTTTTATTTCACATAATCTGAGTGTTGTTAATTATATTTCAGATAGAGTTGGAGTTATGTATCTTGGAAATTTAGTGGAACTGGCGCCGGTAGATGAACTTTATAATAACAGTCTGCACCCTTATACGGAGGCTTTGCTCTCTGCAATCCCTCAGATAGATGAAGAAAAGAGAAAAGAAAAGATTGTTTTACATGGTGATGTTCCCAACCCTTCTGCACCGCCGAGCGGCTGTAAGTTCCATCCGAGATGCAGATATTGTCAGGATATATGTAAAACCCAACAGCCGGAGTTTAGAACTGTGGGTAAAGACCATATGGTAGCATGCCACTTCCCCCTGGGGGTAAGTGTAAAATAAAAAATCTGTTATAGGAAAATACTCCTGCCGGTTTTGGGAAACGCCGAATGAAGCGGAAAAACTGGCCGCACAGGATTTCTTCCATGCGGCGGCCTGTGTTTTTCATTTTCCAAATAAATCGCTGTGCGTCCCGGTGCGGGCCAGTGTCAGTACCAGTACATCGTCCTCAATGCGGTAGACCAGCAGCCAATCCGGGAGAATATGGCACTCGCGGTGTCCTGCCCAATTCCCGGTGAGGGCGTGGTCTTTGTTCTTTTCCGGCAGCGGTTCCCCCATTGCAAGGGCGGCGATCACATCTTCCAACAGATTAATTTTCAGTCCTCGCTTTATTGCCAGCTTGTAGTCCTTTTTGAACTGCGTGGTGGGCTTAACAGTGTACTTGGTTTTCCTCATGCTTTCAGGTCTGCAAACAGCTCATCCAAATCGGTATAACCTTTCACAGATGGGTCTTTTGCAATCCTTTCCGCTTCCAACATGGCGGCAATAGTTTCCTTGTTGGGCTGATTCAGAGAAATGTTAAAGGGAATCCCGCCCTCGCGGAGCGACTGGCGGACAAAAATGTTGAATGCTGTAGATAGGTTCATGCCGAGTTCCCCAAACAGGGCGTCGGCCTGTGCTTTCAAATCCGAATCCATGCGGATGCTGATGTTTGTGGTAGAGCCAGCCATACAATCATCTCCCTTCTTGCTGGTAGTTATAGTATATGCTGATTGCACGAAAAACACAATACTTTGCACGAATAATTAACAGAAATTTCATTTTTAATCAAAAAACATAAGAATCTGAAGGTTTGGAATAAAGTGAATTATATAAGAATTTTTTCTCAGTCCTTCCGGATATCGGTTTCTGAAATAGGCCAGAGCTTCTTCCAGAAATTTTTCAGTAACACCGATATGTTCAGCTATCTCATAGCGATTCCGGCATCCGGCTTTAAAGGCCGAATACAAGTCTTCTGGGGAAATAATCTTTTTATAGGCCCAGATTCGGGCTTTATACTCCTGTTTTCGGTTTGCTGTTGAAGACTGGTCCAAGATATTTCCGAAAGAAGTTTCATGGTGTCCCAATTCTTCGGCTAAAATACAGGTTTTCTCATTTGTCGTTTCTAACTGCTGATTCAGAGCAATTACTCCGTCAACATAGAGGCCTTTAATATTTTCACTGTTAAAGTTGTAACTGACAACATCAATTCCAGCTTCGAAAGCTTCATCTTCCAGACATTCAAGTTTGTTCATAAGCAGCACCTCCTATGCCGAGTATATAACGAAGTCGTGTACGAAAGTCACGACTTCGATTTTCTTTTTTTAACAAATTCTGCAAACTGGCGGATTTCTTCCAGTTCTTCTTCGGTATATTCTGTACCGTCAAAATGGGCCGCCATTGTCAGTGGTGTGACCTTTACATTGCCGGCAAATGCAGCGTCCGCAGATGTTATTTTCTATGTGCTGCAGCTTCATTTCCGGGGGACGAGCTATATTGACTGTCTTCAGGTGGAAGAGGGACAGGTCGGAAATCATCGAAATCTGGTTGAAAACAATGATTTTACATATGATTTGTATAAGTTCGTCCGCTCCAATACGCTTGAAGACAGAGATAAGCTGCTTGATATTGGGGATATTGCAGGAGATACTTCCGGAGAAGAGTAAAACAATATTTTGAGCGGTACAGTCAATGCAGATATTTTAAATATGCGTACCGGCCCGGGAACCGGTTATACAGCCATTGCCCAGTTAACTTATGGCACAGGCGTTACGATTTTGGCGAATGCCTCCGGCGACGGTATGCAGTGGTTTCAGATTTCAGTACTTATAAACGGTACGGAATATACCGGTTATGTGGCGGCAGAATATATTACGGAAACAACATCCAGCGGTAATGGAAACGGGCCGGTGAATACGGAAAGTATTCCGCAGAATACAAGTGCTTTCAATTCAAAAGTCATGCGTATGATTGGAAATCCGACGGCGGAAAAACGATTAAGCCAGACCATTCCTGTCTCAGGAAAGGCAAATGATTCCTATGTTATCAGCGGATGGGGCTGTGGAAACCCGCTTCCTAAAAATGATAACCGGGCCTTTGGCGTTGAACTGGAATTTACCTATGCGGATGGAAGCAAAGAGGCATTTACGGGGAATTTTGCCAGCGATTCGAATCAGTGGCAGTATGTAAATAAAGTTGTTGTTGCAAAGAAAGATTATACCTCTGTCAAGGCAAGTTATCTGTTAAAAAACAATGCGAATAAAGTCTATTTTGACGGACTGTCTGTGTATCGGGATGAATATTGGCCGAGTTTCACTTATGATGACAAGGGCAATGTAATTTCCTGCACGGATGCGAGAAATAAAAAAACAACGTTTGCCTATGATGAAAAAAATAACATCACAAAGGTGACAACGCCAACGGGTGCAAATTTTAAATATGTTTATGACAGTAAGCATAATATTACCGAAGCTACAACGGCTACAAATAAAAAATATAAATTTGCTTACGATAGTCATGGCAATGTGACATCCGTCCGTATCGTTCATCCGGATAATGAAAATCAATATATTGAGTCCGGCATTGCCTATACAGGCGATGGCAACTATGTATCAAAAAACACGGATTGTTTTGGCAAGGAGACCGCCTATGAGTATGATACGGCCAGCGGTAATCTCAAATCGGTGACAGATGTCAACGGTAAAAAGACCAGTTATGCCTACGACCTGATGGGACGGCTGACATCTGTGAGCCGGACAAATAAAGTAAATGGCGCAGATGTGACAGTCGCTAATACCTACACTTATGAAAACGACCGGCTGAAAACCATCGGTCATAATGGAATGAATTACACATTCGGCTATGATTCCTTTGGAAACCTGACTCAGGCTCAAGCCGGAAGCCGGACATTGGTGACAAACACCTTCAAAATGAATGGAACCCAATTGGAAAAATCCATTCTTGGCAATAACACGGGGACAAGCTATGAATATGATAAATATGACCGTGTTGTTCGGGAAAAGTCCGTTAAGAGCGATGGCGCCGCAGTAACAGAATATGAATATCTGTATGACCATGACGGCAATCTGGCGGGGGTAACTGATAAAGTAAATAATGAAAAGCAGCATTATTTCTATAGCATTTCCAATCAGTTGGCCCGAGTGGAGAGTTCAACCGGAGCATCTGTCCAGTATGGGTATGATGAAAACGACGCGCTTAAAACTGTGCGTGCAACCTATGACCAGGTTTCGAAACAGATGTCTTATGAGTACGATGCAGACTATAATGAAACAAAAACAACCACTATGGGCGGTAAGACTCTGACATCCGAATACGATGCCCTGGGACGGGTCATTACTAAACGGCTCAATACAGACAATCAGTTTACAGTCACCTATGGCTATCGGGACGGAGCTAACGGGTCTTCCTCGGCTATGATTCAGAGTGTGAGCAACAATGGCCGTTTAACATCCTATCTGTATTACGATGATGGAAATATCCGTCAGATACATACCCCATGGACAGCCCAGGCCTTTGAGTATGACGCCATCGGGCAGCTTATCCGTGTGGATGACAATGATACCGGCCATACAACGGTTTATAGCTACGACGCCGGAGGCAATATGACTTCGGAGAAAGTCTATAGTTATACAACGGAGGCTGAACCGGCGACCGAAGTGCTGAGTCAGAGGAATTTCACCTATGATACGATATGGAAAGACCAGATGCTGACCTGCGGCGGAAAGGCTTTGACCTATGATGGGGTAGGTAATCTTTTATCCTATGATGGTACGACCTTCACATGGACAAAAGGTCGCCGGCTCAGCGGAGTGACGAGAGCCGACGGCACAGCAGCAGCTTACACCTATAACCATAATGGACAGAGAGCATCAAAGACTGTCGGCGGTGTAAAACATACTTATTTTTATAGCGGAAACCTTTTGATCCGTGAAAAGGCGGGCAGCCTGGATATGAGATTTTCCTATGACAGTGTTGGCAATCCGGTTTCCATCCTGTATAATGATGTTGAATACTACTATGTGAAAAACCTTCAGGGGGATGCCATTGGACTGATTGATACCGCCGGAACATGGGTGGTGGAGTATTCCTATGATGTCTGGGGCAATATCCGAAATATTTTTGGAAGCATGGCCTCAACCCTTGGACAGGATAACCCAATCCGCTATCGTGGATATTACTACGATAATGAAACAAAGCTCTATTATGTGATTAGCCGTTATTACAGTCCGGAGCTGTGTCGGTTTATTAACCCGGATAGCATCAGTCTTGTTGGTGTGTCTCCGATGACATTAACAGACAAGAACTTGTATGCTTATTGTGATAATAATCCTATAAAGTTGGATGAAGCTATAATATCAAGTGTGGGAGGTGCTGTGTCTGGGTATATTGGTGGTGCAGGGGCTAATGAATATAAGGCATTAACTAATTCCATAAATGTTGCAAAGAAAACGGTTATTGAAATGTCAAGGAGAAATTGCACAAAATATGCGTCAAAAGTGATAGGTTCCACGATGAGCTGGTTAAGCAATAGATTATCTACTGTTGCATGGAGTAGTAGTGCTAAATTTTCAGTTGGATGTGGAATTTCTGGAGGAATAACAATGATGTGGTCAAGATTTAAAAGTTGGATGATCAGAGAGGGATAGTAGAATATAAGGCAAAGCTACTATGGAATATAATAAAATAATTCTTGTATTTGGAATATATTCTTTTATGAGATGATATGCTTGTGCAAATTTCATGAAAAAAAATAAAGAGATTGGTATCTATCAGAAATACTTTCCCCAAAGATATATTATGCCACATAGAAAAATCAGAAAGATTTTCCACCTAAAAAAACAAGAAATACCAAAATGGTGTTGTATTCAGTTATACATACCATTTGTGTATACAATATTGTTTGTAATGAGTACGTCTATATTTTACTTTTGAAGGATAAACCTCTTGTTGGACTGGTGCTCTTTGTAATTTACGTTATAGTAATAATTTTTGACTTAATACATCTTATGATTGGTTTATTTTTCTATAGATAAGAAATTTTTTTAGGATTCAGTGAGGGAACAGGTGGGGTATACATAAAATCCCATCTGTTTCTTTATTTTTGCGAGTAATGGGAGTGCCGTTAGCAAATATTTTTCGTTGTTGGCTTTATAAAAATGATAGACAATTTAACGAATAGTAGTTATAATAAAGCATAAAACCATCATTTGATGCGACATTAAAAGATAATCTAAGGCGTGAGTTGAGCGAAAATTCGAAAGAAGTTTATTTTGCGGCTGTAGCGATGCTGTACGATGAAAGAATGATGCCTTCTTGTGAAAGTGGAGGAACCTGGAGAATATGGAAACAAAAGTAAAAACTCTATGTATGAAAATATTTATACTGGTTTATTTAATTTTGGGAATATCAGGACTGTATATCGCAATAAAAACAGAGAACATATTGTTTTTAATAATTATGACGGTTTTGATATTGATTTTATCAACTCCGGCGTTATATTTTTGCATTAAACTTGACTTTCAGTCATTTGCTTTAAAGGTGCGGCCCTCTGTAAAAATGCTGAATGTAAGATGTTTTGTAGATTTCAAAAATCAATTATTTCAAGGGGCAGAACAAGAGGGCTTTTGTGATATGGAAACAATACTATCCAAGGATGGTCTGGAAACTGTTCTGGCTTTCAAATCGGAAAACCAAAAAATATCTGTATTCCAGACTTTTTGGATGGATGAATTTGACGAAGATATTTTGGAAAAAATGACCGATTTATTTTGGGAAAAAACTGAAAAAAAGGTAGGTAAACGAAAGATAGGAAATTATATTGTTCAACTGATTCAATGTGTGTGCGTTGGACGAATGAATGAACAGGCAATGGAATATGTTCATCGAAATCTTTTTCAGAACATCCGGCAGTATCAGAGTATCAGCGTGATTGCATTTGAGGAAAGCCAGGTTTACATATGCCAGACAGATAATAAATATTTTAATAAAGGGTTTAGAAATGTAGAAAATCTTTTTTTTAAAATAGCAAAGGATATTTTATAAAAATATATGGATGAAGAATTTATAATTGAATGTGTATGCGGGTTTTTAATTATCTTGTTCATAGCAGGTTTGTCGGCTATGAAGTCGTGGTTAGATTTCAAAAGTTTTAAAATGAGACATTTAAAACCAGTACATCCGGAGAAGTATGAGGAGCCCTATAAAAGATATTTGAATGGGAAGTACCGGGAGATACGGGCTAATGAATATGGTGAGTATATTAAACGGTGGAAGTTTTCCGATAAAATGTATGTTATCAGCACCATAGTAGGCTACGGTATTATTATGTTATTTTTGCGGAATGTGTGGATAGCAGTTGTAGGGGCAGTAGGTATCGGGCTTATTTTGGATAGAATAATAGGATTTAATGCTTATAAAGAGCGGGGGGAAATTGAAGCTGAAATTGAGCGGAAAATCATTATTGAAAGCAGGAAGTATGAGGAGCTGAAATATTCAGCGGTTAGTGATGAAATATTAAAAGACAATATAGGAGAAAGAGGCAGTGAAGAAGAGTAGAATACTTTTAGCAATTATCGTAATTTTAATCATTATTGTCTGGGGATTTTTAAGTGGCAATATGACTTTGAAATTGAGCAGAACAAAGACAGATAGGGTCGGGCAAAGCAGCAGTGAAGCACAGACAGAAACCGGGGGTGAAGATTCTAACAAGGAGATTATTATTGAAGAAACAGAAGCAGGGATAGAAGATGATATCCAGCCGGATAAACAGATTGTTTATTATCCTACAGAAGAAGCATTAATAGAAGCAGAAGCAAAAGAGGCTTTGGAGTATTTTATTGTTCGAGGGAATAATACATTACTGTTTTTTCGGGAAGAGGACACAGGAAGGATAGGAAGTTTTTATGCGCTTGCATTTGTCATAGGGGAAGACGGATATTACTATAGCCAGAATGTAGTGAGAGTGAAAAATCCATCGGGGCAGTCGATTGAAGTGAATCAGGGAGAATACTATATCTATTTTTTTGTTGAGAATGGGGATATAGTGGAAGACAATCTCGAAGGAGATTTTCAACGGTTTTCGGTAGATGACGGTGTGGAATTATGGGCAAGATATATTGATTGTCCGATACAGGAATATGGGTTGTACATAAATGGAGAATTGATGGACTTAAGCGCTGCGTATAATCTTGAAGATAAAGGGTCGGAAGATATGCCGTTTTATACATTGGAAGATTATATACTGGCCCTTGAGTTTGGTGAGAAATATTTGATGGCAGAGGGGAACCGGACAGTTTTGTTTGCAAAAGAAGAAGGTTCCGGGGATGAACCATTGAAACTGAATATAACCTATGCGGCTGCAGTAAAAAATGGAAATGCCTATTATGACAGGGGAAATGACATCGAGGATATTAAGATAACAAAAAGTGATATCGTTATAAAAATATCCGGTGAATATTATATGTTATATATCCGTACGCCGGATGACGGAATTGAGATTTCGGATAACAGGGAAAGTCCGTTTCAGGAAATGGAAGTGTCTCAAAATGCAATCATCGGACTGAAATATATCGATTGTCCGATAGAGGAATATGAGTATTATTTAAATGGAGGAAGATTGGACTTAAGCAAGGCCTATGAATGAGATTAATGGAGGAGGTACGGAATGGCAAAAAGAAAATAATAAAAGAGGGATAAGATTGAAAATAGCCTTGTCGAAAAAGTGGAAAATGGCCCTGATTTTTCTGATATGTTGTGAAATAATCTTGCTTATTGCGGTGGTTAAAGCCCACATATATGGCGGGTTTGCTGCGGATATTATAATGATTCCGTGTGCAGTTATAGTAACAGTAGGCGTTATTATAATAACATTGCCTACAATACGATATTTAACCTATGTGATCGTAACCGAGGATGGAGTTGACTCATATCTGTTTAAGAAGAAACTATGTACGGTTCATAAAGATAAGCCGATATATTATGTGATTTTCGCGTTTGGTGGCCCGGGAGGCCCCGAAGGGGGCTATGTGACTCGAAATTATATTGTGATGTCTAATGAACCCTTTAAATATTGTGGTCCGACTTCAATATTTTCATGGAAGGAGCCATTCTTGCGTACTTATGATATGAAGAAACAGATAGCGATGTTGTATGATGAAAGAACGATGTCTTTTTTGGAAATTGAAAAATGGCATGCGGTGCATTATTCAATGTTTTGAGAAGCAAAAATAATTTTCAAAATCATAACGGAGATATTTTTAATATATCTTATGCAGTCCTGGCAATTTATTGCTTAGTTCCCTTTTTGCGTTCAAGTTGAATAAAATAATGGGATTTAATGCCCATAAAGAGCGGGGGGAAATTGAAGCTGAAATTGAGCGGAAAATCATTATTGAGAGCAGGAAGTATGAGGAACAGAAACATTCAACAGCTAAAGATGAAACATTAAAAGACAATATGGAGGAAAGAGGTAGTGAAGAAAAGTAGAATAATCTTAGTAATTCTTATGCTTGCACTGGTTATTTGTGCGGGCCTTTTGACAGGAAATATTACGGTAAAAAACACCATAACAAAAACAACAAAAACACCTCAGGCAGAGCAAAGCAATGATACGAGCAAGGTGGAAACATTGGCCAAAGAAAGCGAGGAGACAGTTGAGGTGGAAGAGGCGGCCAGTGCTCAGGAAGACATGATTCACGGAGGGATAAAAGCCTATTATCCGACAGAAGAAGAGTTGATAAAAAATGAAAGCAATGGAGATTATTCGTGCGAGGTGGTCCATGGAGATAATACAGTATTTATTTTTTACAAGGGTAAACAGGATGATTTCGGGGTTGGAGGCTTTGTAAAAGAAGCGGATGGGTATTATTTGTATGAGAATATGGAAGAAAAACAGGTGATTACCAAGGATTCCGTTTTTATTGTGACATTTTTGGGAGAATGTTATCTTTTTGTTTTTGTTGAAGATAGTATGCAGGTGGAGGATAATCTTGAAGGAGATTTTTCGGTGCTTTCTATGGGCACCGGTGACAGTGCGTATTTAAGATATATTTCATGTCCTTTGGAAGAATATGAATTGTATATTGACGGTAATAACGTGGATTTAAGTGAAGGATACGGAATGTTTGAGGAGTTTTAATGTTTAAGAAGAAAAAAATACTTTTGGCGATTATAATACTTTTAATAGTTATCCTTGGGGGGATTCTGAGTGGAGGAATCAAACTAAAGCTGAGTATAACAAAAACGAATGAAACAGAGGAAAAGCAAACAGTTTCTGTTGCAGAAAATAAAGAAACTATCCCTGAAACTCAAAGTGCCCATGACGGTGATTATTATTCTTCTATAGAAGAATTACTTAAGGTCAAAAAAGAAAATAATGAGGGTGTATTATCTGTATCTGGTGGCACTACGATGATGCTCCTTATGGGAAAAATGTCGGATGGGAACGCTGGCTTCAGCATCGAAGTGTTCGAAAAAAAGGGCGACGGTTATCAGAAGCTGCCAACAAGTGAAGAAAAATATATATCCATGGAAGGGGCCTTTGTTGTCTGCTGCAGGGGGGAATATTATGTGGGGGTAGATACTGAAAATGGCGAAAAGCAAATTCAGGATAATCGTGGAGGAGAATTTGAAACCTTTGAAATGTATGGCGTGACATGTTATGAAGTGAAATATATCGACTGTCCTATAGAAGAGTATGAACTTGATATAGATGGCGTTCCAATAGATCTGAGTTCCGCATATGGCTTGGATAGCGAAGAGAAAGCTGTTGAGAGTTTTGATTCTTTAGAGGAACTGGAAAATCTTCAGGCCCCGTGGTTTAAGAATTATGTGTTAGTGCCTGGGGAGAATACATATTTTTTCTTCGGTGAAGAAGAAGGCTCAAGTGAAAAAATACAGGTTACATATTCTCTGGGAGAAAAGTTAAATGGAAAATATTATACAAATGCGGAAGATGTTCAGATGTATGATATTACAGGGGAATGTTGGGTCTTCGAACTCAATGGAGAATATTATATCCAGTACCTTTCTGTTACCGGTGAAGATTTAAACGTTGAGGATAATCAGGAAAGAGAAATTCAAACGGTGAGGACAAGCAATGGGTATTTGGTATATCAAACATATATTTCATGCCCGATAGAAGAATATGAGTTTTATGTGAATGGAGAGTTAATAAATTTAAGTGTGGCTTATAGATAAAAATAGTGCTTGATTTACCATTGCTGGCCAGATTTTTAATGGTTCTGATTTCAGGGTGGAAAGAGGTCGGATAGTATATATAAGGAGTTCTGGTCAGCAACGGTTGACAGGCATTTTCTGTTTGGAGCATATTTTCAATTATACGATTATCTTGTTCTGCATCCTATTTAAAACCGTGCGTGCAACCTATGACCAGGTTTCGAGACAGATGTCTTCTGGTTAAAGATTCCGTTGAGTGAGGGAGAGATGTTAATTGTTTGGAATCTGTTGCTATGGACGCCGGATGTATACCTTATCGTGCGCAGCCTGACGGAGTACGCCCATGCGAAGCATTTGACATGCGGGATGCCCGAATGGGTATGGTATTTCTTTTAAGTCGGATGACAGGTTTTAATCAATATGGAGAGCAGGGAGAGAGGAATGAGGCAAACAAAGCGGTTAAGGAAACTTAGTTTATTATGTCTGGCGACAATTTTGGCAAATTTTTTATGGTCGTGGAATTCGGGTGAATTTGTATTTTTTGGCGACATTTTTGGCATGTTCCTATTCTTATTGCTGATAGTGTGTGCGGTATGGACAATAAAATATCTGAAAGAAACGCCTAAATCAATTGAAGATTTTATTCCGCTGTTTTTGATTGTCATTTATCTTTCTACTACAATATATTTACGGTTAATATCCCTTACAGCCAGTAAGGAATTAC
>ERZ809224.315-NODE-315-length-50109-cov-18.542434_pt1 | contig 50109 bp, 54 predicted proteins | sample MGYA00520513_ERZ809224 | MGnify/ENA primary metagenome ERZ809224 (study PRJEB31576, sample SAMEA3212658) | Homo sapiens | biome: human-gut; feature: human gut; material: fecal | place: Sweden | collected 2012 ... | reverse complement strand
GGGATTATGAGTAGGTCAGTGCTATTGATTATTGCATCAGTATTATTTGCACCAAATCATATTGTGATTTCATATAAAAATGTAAAATGATATTTACAACTTCCCGTTTAGAGCGTATGGAAATAATCTATACGTTCTTTTTTTGCCTTTTTTTGAAAAAGTGATTAAAAAACTATTAACATTTTGTTACTGGACTAAGCACCAAAGTACTTTTTTTCTTGTGTCCGTTTTACAGGGTCCATTTTAAAGAGCTTCAATTCGAAGCTCTTTTTAATCAAATAAACGATGTTCATTCACACTTGGTATTTTATAAAGCATACATAATACTAAACCAACGATTGCACAAATAAAAAGGAAACCAAAGAAAAATTGATATGAATATAAATCAATCAAATAACCTGCAATAGCTTGGAAAATAATCGAACTAAAACTTTTGAATGTGGAAACAATTGATAAAGCACTCATTTGGTGCGTTCCATCAATAATAGTTGCAATAACTTTCATATTAATCATAATAAATGCCATTGTTGTAACTGTCTTTGTTAAAAAAGTCATAATCATTTGAATAATAACATTTGGTATATAAGCATATGTCATAAATTGAACAACAAGCTTACCATTATCTGTTTAGATGTTATTAAGAATTAATATACTAAAAACTATTTATCAAATGATAATTATAATTGAATTGTTAATAAAATACATATAAAAAGACCATTTTTGGTCTTTTTATAGCTTCATTATTTTTTCCATAATCCATGAAGATTACAGTAAGCATACACTTCTTCTACTTCTTCACCTTCTAAGATTTTAAAATCAACACTTGGTTTTTCTCCTGGTTTTAGATATTTTCTTTGAATACCTTTATCTGTTTTCAAAGAAACCCATTCAATCCAATGTTCTGCTGTCATTGGATGTTCTACTTCTCCAACAAATACATGAACGGTATCACCTTCCACTGTATAAACAGGAATATGTTTTTCAAATGCAGCATCTTCAATTCCTGCTTGAAGCTCTTTCATAACTTCGCCACAACATACCACAGGGACTCCTTTATCTTCTACTTTTTCAATCACATTTCCACAGTGTTTACAAATATAAAATTTTTGATTCATAGCCTTTTCCTCTTTTCTATAAATAGTAATTATTCCTATTTATAATATAAACTATTTTTCTCTATTAAGCAAACAATATGCATCTAATAACAATCCCAATAATAGCGAACATGACTAAAATCTTTATTTTTTAAATCTTCTTTTGAAATAAAGAAATTACCGACACCTGAATCGCCCCATAAAATATGATCTTGTGAATCAAGTTGAAATAACAATACTTCATTACTATCTTCTTGACGAGGATCATATTGTGTGAAGAAAGGATATCCTCCTATTTGACAAGGAATCAATGTAAACAAATCATTTAATTCATCCATTACCTCATCATCTTGCATGACTTCTTTTAAGTTTTCATCTAAATAAGTATCAACAACTTCATCAAAGTGAATATCATTCATTGTGATGACTTGTTTATCTAAATGAGCCTTTAATAAAAAAGTTGTATCTTTTTCTAATGGAAGTTCTGTATCTTCGCTATATCGAAACTTATAAATACTTGATTCATCTACTAATTTTGGTACTTCTTCTAAATAACGTAAACACCACCCTGATTGACTATATTCATTATCAAAGTCTAATCCATAAACGCCATCATATCCACTAATAAAGATTTGAAGTAATCCTTTTTCTGGAAAATCTTTTATATGAGGTATTTGTTCAAAATTTATTTGTGCTAATAAATATAAAGGTGCTCCCGTTTTTTGATTTACTGGAAGATTTTGATCTCTAGGCACATAATAAGCACCACCTACTTTACTATCAAAGATATGTGTTTCTTTTTCTTCTAATTCAAAGCGTATATAGTCTACTTCACTTACTTCTTTTAGTCTTTGATAGATTCTTTTGGCAGGTTTTTCTTCTTTATATTCTTCTTGTTTATTATTTTCTAGCGAATATATATGTTGAAAGGAGATTCAACATATGTACTATATAAAGATAATATTAGGAGGACTTTTATGAAATGTCCTCTATTCAAAAACAACTTTCTTTATTATTTGTTTTAAATTTATATTGAAAACTATGATCCTATCATCCATACTAAAATCAACAATTATGAGGAATGGTTAGATAGATTTAGCAATGAGTTAGGAGGTAAAAAACATAAAAAAATAAATGAAACTCAACGAAAAATAATTCACTTATTGAATGATTTTGGCATTGATCGTATCAGCATGGCTGGAATTATGGGAACATTAGAACAAGAAAACTTAAATGAAAATACTTTTTAAATTTCATTGAAAATAAAGTTTCTCTTACTATCGAAGATTGTACAGACCAAATATGGCGTATGAGAGGATGTTAAAAATAAATACGAAAAGCTCATAAACACTATGTTTTCTAGCATTTATGAGCTTTATTTTTTATAGTAATTATACTCTTTAAAATTATTCACCAACGTATGATAACGTATATTCTATTTGTATTATTTTTCTTTATATTTAGTTGATTTTTATACATTTTATTCGTTATTTCTATTCATTATTTTTATTTTAACAATTTTTTGATGTCAAAATGATGTCAAAATATCTTATTTATACTATCCAACTACTACCAATTATACTAATATCATTTCTTATTTTTAGTAATATATACCGTTATTTATCTCTATAGACTTCAAAATATTTTTTTAAAATTTAATTTTTTAAAGTTATATATTTCTAAAAATCTATAAATAGGTATTATAATTAATAAAAATAATAAATTCCAAAATGCAATTGTGTACATCATTTTACAATTTAATCCATAAAGTATTCCAAGCATAAAAAATGAAAATACATTTCCTAAAATCAGTGAAAATATTTCATAACTATAAGTGTCTATAAATAATATACGGTGGAATTCTTTAACGTTCATACCATTTGTATAGAGCAATGCAAACTCACTTTCTCTTTCTTTCATAAATTTCTGCTTATCGTATATTATTATAATAAACAAAAATAAAACACTTATTTTCATCAAAAAATTAACCCCATCTAATAGCTGATCATTTAAAATACATATCTGATTTATATCTTTTGTACAAAAGTATACAAGATTTTTATCAATCTTTGATATTTTTTCCTTAACCGTTTTCAAATTAATATTTCCATCAAATACTATCACATACAAGAAAGGATTATCTACTGATGAAATCATTTTTTTTATTTCGTTTTCATTTACATAAATAATTTTTTCACCATTATTACTGTATTCATTTTGCTTATTTTTAGATAGAATACCAGCCACAGTTAAGTTATAGTCTTTACCATTAATATTTACCATAATTTTTCCATTTTTAATAATTTTACTTAAATTATAAGAAATATACACTCCTTGTTTATCCAGTTTTTTATATATTTTTTCCTGAGATATTTTAGAATAAGATTGTACTAAAACATTTTCAAGCTGACACTCTGCCTGTAATTCATAAATCGGCACAAGTTTTTTTATACCCTCTACTTGTTTAATTTTATTTAATGTTGTAAGGTCTAACGACTTATATATTTCATTAATAGGCTGCGGTTTGTTTTTACCGTAATAAACTCTTACTTCTTCTAAAGGAGCATTAATAAAATTATTTGTAATGTAATCATTATAATAATTATGATACCCAACCAAAAAAAAGAATAACATGAACATAAAAGTTAAAAAAATACAATTTAAATAACTATTTTTTCTTTGTGTAATTTTAGCATATTTTTTATATGCTTTTTGTGTCAAGTAAAAATCAGGTTTTTCATTCTCATTAAGATTATTAATTTTATTATCACATATCTTGTCTTTAACTATTTTTTTGTCGTCAATACAAAAGTTAACATACTCCTTTTTCATTATTCTTTGATCATGCGTAGCTAATAAAACTATCGTATCCGTTTTCTCAACAATTTTTTCTAAAACCATCATAATTAAATATGCATTTTTACTATCCAAAAAGGAAGTAGGTTCATCCAATAATAGTAATCTAGGATTTTTTATTAAAGCGCATGCAATCGCTACTCTTTGCCTTTCTCCACCAGATAAAGAATCTATATTTCTTTTTTTTAAATGATTTATACTCGTTAATTTACAAATTTTATTAAAATACTTCTCGTTATGTTCTTTACCAGATAAACTTCTAAAAAAACGAATATTTTCTTCTACAGTAAGTTTTTTTAATACATAGTTTTCTTGAAAAACATAACCAATTTCATATTTTCTATAAAAGTATCCGTCATTTTCGTAACAAATTATTTTATCATCAAATTCATAGTTAACGTCTCTACATTTTTGCAAAAAGCCTAAAATAGAAAGTAAAGTGGTTTTTCCAGAACCACTTTTCCCTTTAATAATATTTATTTGATTTTCATATAATTCTATAGATGCATCTTGAAAAACAATTTCATCATAGACAACATTTATTTTTTCTAGTTTAATCACTTAATAACCTCTTTAACATTAGTTTATTTAACTGATAAATGCATATTGAAACTAAGAAACTTATGACTAAAAAAACAAAGAAAATGAAGGTCATATTTACAACAAATAATTCTTCATTAAATACAACTCTTACCATAGAAAATAAAATATTAAAAACACAAAAGCATGTGCATATCTTCATGAGATTTGCTTGTATATAATTTATGGTATTCTCTTTATCAAAGCATAAATTATCATAAAAAGTTTTTTTCACTAAATATGATTTATTAAATCTATATAAAAGAATAATTATGATAACACAGGAAAGCAAACCATACAAAATAATAATTATCATTCTATTTTTATTATCATCATTTCGTAGGTTAATTGTTTCCTCATAAAAAGGCGCTATTGAATAAGTTATTATCCTTTTATTTTCTTTAAGTATTGCATTATCCACCTTTTTAACATTTTTAACTTCATCAACAAAAGCAACATAATTAGTAGGAGTATAACCTGCTATTATTTCTTCATTTAAATCATCATAAAGTGTTATTCTTTCAGAAATATGATCATTTAAATTATTACTAATATAGTTCTCGAGTTCATTTATATTAATATATATACTTCCTCCACCTGTTTTTGCTCCATAATAATTATAATTGTCCTTTTCAGATATTATTTTATCAATTTTTATAGACATCTTTTTTTTATCATAAATTACTTCATTTACTACTATTTTATGATTTGTATCCATTGCTTTATTATTTTCATAATAACGAATAGTATCGTTTCTTTTTGTCATACAAATAGGCACTCCAACTTCTAATTCAATAGTTGCAGGCAAATCACTTTTTTTAATATCTAGTTTTTCCGCAGTAATATCATCAATAAAATTATATTTATTTTTACTAATTTGTTCTTCTTTATAAATTGGCACTACACTTGGTGTTGCTTCATCATTCCCATTTAACTCAAGTTTTCTAGAAGAATTTTTCGTTTTTATAACTACATTACATTTCATACTATCAACATCATTAAGACGTGCATTATATCCTGTACATAATAATTGATAATATGGATAAATACATTTTACATGCTTAATGTTACTAATTGTACTGTTTGCATTTTTGTCAACAATAGCATCTGTTTCAACATAACCATTATAGTTATAATCAATAGGTAAATATTGTCTATCCACATTCTCATATGTCCAATAAATCATCTTTTGGGATAGTCCTTCAGTTAAATTTAATGTATTTTCACTTTGATAATGAAGATAAACCACTTCAAAAATAATAGTATGAAAAAAGAAAATTAACATTACAAGTAATACAATCAAAAATACTTTCATTTTTTTTCCTTGAAATTTACTTAATTTATAATAATTTATCTTATTTTTACAATCTAAGACATTTAAAGGTGCTATATCTTCATTTAAATTTTTGTACTTCAATTCTAACTTTTGATTGTTTATATAATAAATGCAATCACAATAAGCTTCCACATCGTCATCATGACTAGAAATAAAAACCGTATGTTCATTTGACAATTTTTTTAAACATTTCAAGATTTTTGTCTTATTAACTAAATCCAATGAAGAAGTAGGCTCATCCAAAATAATTAGCGGTGGTGCTATATAGATAGCCAAAGCTATCGAAAGCCTTTTTCTTTGCCCAGAGGACATTTTTTTTATTAGTGTTGTTCTTTTTAAAGTTAAATCAATTTCAGAAAATATCTCATTTATTTTTTTTTCATTATATTCCTTATGGTAAAACTCACAATAAAAACGGATTACTTGTTCAATGCTTTGATTATTATCAAAGGTTGCATATTGATCAGCAAAATAAATATTTTGTTTTTCTAACGGTTCATATACACATTCCTTAACTTTAATTTGTCCATCTATTATTTTTAAAAGAGTGGTTTTACCACAACCACTTTCACCAGTAACACAAATAAGTCCTTGGTTAGGAATAACAAGATCAATAGAATCAAATAAGAGAGTTTTAAATCCAAAAGTTAGATTTAAGATTTCCATAACTTATTCCTATTTAGTACGATATGTTACCGAATTTGTTTTTGCTTCACCTGCCAAAGTAGCCCAAACTTGACCAGTAGCCGAATATGTTTTTAAACTTGTAACTCTCTCTCTTGCATTTGTAACACCTGGATATGTATAAGCTCTTTTCATATTAGCTCCTGTTATTTCTTTTGAAGTTTTATAATCAACATATAAAGTAGACATAATCCATACATATCCTTTTTCAATTCTAACACCCGCTGTTTTAGTTGTAGCATGGACAGTTAAAGTTCCACAAAACAATGTCATAAATGTAATTCCAAGTACTAAAATTCTTTTTCTTAATTTCTTCATATTTCTATCACCTTTCTTTTTTTGAAAACGTTTTCTAATTGAATATTAGCATATATTAAATAATTTGTACATAGTTTATCTATGTATTGATGTTTTTTAAATATATATTATAATATAATTATCTTAACGTTAAGGAAGTATTAATATGGCCAGAAAAAATAGTTTTTTTAAATTAGATATGTTACTTCTATGTATAATTGCCAAACAAGATTGTTATGGTTATGAAATTACAAAACAAATTAAATTATATTCTCACGAGTTAATAGATATTAAAGAAGGTACTATGTATCCTATCTTGTATAAATTACTAGATGAAAATTATATTTCAAGTTATGAAAAAGTAATCGACCGTAAAGTAAGAGTTTATTATCACATAGAAGAAAAAGGAAAAGAGAAATTATCAGAAATGATTAACGAATTTAATAATGCTGTTGACGGAATTCACAACGTTATTAAAGAATCTTTGGGAGAAGCTTATGAATAATATAAAAAAATACATTAAGAACATTTGGACAATTATGCCTATGCATACTAAAAAAGAAAAATTCTATTTAAATGAATTAAAAAAACATTTAAATGAATATTTAGATGATCACCCACAATGTTCATATGATGATATTGTTCAACAATTTGGAGAGCCTAAAGATATTGTTGTGAATTACATACAAAACAGTGATGAAAATGATCTTATTAAAAGAATGAAATTAAAATCAATTATACAAAAATTTCTTATATTCTTTTCAGTAATTTGCACAATTTTAGCAATTTGGTTTGGTGTTCTTTGGTACGACTATATGCAAAATGAAAAAGATTCTATCATATACGACATCGAAACATCAATTACAGAAAATTAAATAAACGGAGGGAACTATGAAAAAAATAATTACGTCTATCTTCATTGCATTTATGATGATTATTACCATTATTCCAGTAAATGCCCTTGAAGAAAATAAAAGTATTGAATATTTGTCAAATGGTGATTATATTGAAACAACAATTGTTTCAAACATAAACACACTAGCAAGAAGCAGCAAGAGCGGTACAAAAACAGAAAAATACAAAAATGCATCTGGAGAAGTTATGTGGTCTGTTTCAGTAACTGGAACTTTTTCTTATAATGGTTCTTCATGCACATGTACAAATGCTACAGTAAGTACAACAAAGCCATCTTCTAGTTGGTCATTAAGCAATAAAAAAGCTTCAAAAAGTGGGAACAAAGCTATAGCTAGTGTTACCGGTAAAAAAATTTCTGCCGGTACATCTGTCACAAGAACTGTCACACTTACATGTAGTCCAACCGGAAAATTATCATAACAAAACAAAAAAACCAATTCATGGCTAATGACCTGAATTGGTTTTTTTATTTTAAATTTCAATAATTTCTTTATTGATAATTTCATATATACAATTATTAATATTATTCATCATTAAGACCCATTTAATTTGATTCTTTTGTTTAAGTTCTTCAGTAACATTCCATCTAATTTTATATTCTTCAACCAATCTGTCATATAAATCATCGGCTTCTTTTTGTACTTTTAGCAGATAATCATTTAATTCATTTTTTGATAATAATTTGAAATATAGTAGATAATCATGCTTCTTTAAATAATCCAGCTTTGCTCTTCCAAAGCGATTTAAATGCATTTCTTCTACTTTTAAGTTTGGTAATTGATAATCTCCAACTTGAATATATTCTATCTTTTTCATCTTTCATTCCTGCTTTCTCTTTGTTTTATTTTCTTCATTGCTAATTTTTCTATATCTTTTTGAATACTTCTTTCTCTTATTCGCTTACATGATTTTATTTCAAATCTTAAGCTTTTAATTTGTGGTGTAAACTCTTTAGCTTTAGTTGACCACATTTCTTTTTCATCTTCATCTTTTGAGTTTCGTCTGTAGTAGTAACATTGTTGTCTTTGTTTAATGAGATAGTCCAGTTCATCTTGTTTGTTTTCTTGATAAGAATCTAACTGCGCAATATCTTCTATCTTATTTTTCGCAAGTAATTCAATATCATTGGTATATTGATCTAATTTCTTTAGTTCTCGCCTTGCTTCCTTAGATAATTTTTGCTTTACCTGAGGAAGTATATTCAAATAAACTAAACGTGCTACATACATTCCAGCAAGTTGTGGAAGCTTCTTTTGTCTATATTGTCGATAGTAATCCTTACATTGGTAGTAATATTTGTTTTGTTCCATATTTTGAAATGGAATGACTTTTGTTGTTAATCGTTCTTTTATTTGTTCTCTATGATATTGATTACCAAGTGATTTTATATAAATCGGTTCTTCACAATAAGGATGATAAATAACGGATTCATCATTTATTTCACCGAATGAATACCCTTTATTATGCATAACTGCACTAAATTCCATATATCTCGCACACTCTAGAACTGTAGCGTCAATGTCTCGTTTTATTTCATTCATAAATGATTTTAAGATATATTGATTTATTTTCTTTGTATATTTTTTTGGATTTTTTATAACAGATAATCCATATTCTAAACATAACTTATCAGATGTTTCTCTTAACATTTGATAATCTTTTTTGGTATTACAAAATCTTTTCCCATCCACAAATGAAGTTGAATTTAAAAGAAAATGATTGTGAATATGGTTCTTATCTACATGTGTTGCGACAATAACTTCAAAGCGATTACCATATAATTCTTCAACAAGTTTAACACCTATTTCATGTGCAACTTCACCACTTACCTCTCCGGGTTCAAATGATTGATACCCATGAAATGCCATGATCTGTTTATGATCATTAAAGAACTTCTTTGTATTCATCATTGATTTGCATGAATCAAATGAATCACAATTGATACAAGTAACGTATTTTTTCTCATTTGTTTTATTATCATTGTTCACATAATCTATAACTGTATCTACTGTTTTTTCTTCATCTTCTACATAATGAACAACATGATCAAGTCGATCTTTAACACACCAAATCGAAGTAACTGCTTTAAACACCTCTTACTTCTTGTTCTAAATTTTTAATCATATTTCTTAATTCATTAACAGTTATTTCTATAAAATGTATATCGACTTGTTCATAAGTGTTTAATGATTTTGCAATCTGATTGAGATTGTTTCCTATATGATTGAATTCATTTTTTAAACGAAAGTAATCAAGATTAGGAGGTTCTTTAATCAATGATTTAGAAAAACAACGTCTAATATATTCTTCTCGGCTAAGTTTGCTTTTAATAACTTTTCCATTCAAATCATTAAATTCATCATCATTCAATCTTACTTTAATTTCATGATTTCTTTTCATATTCGACCTTCTTTCTTAGTTGGCGCTGCCAACTAGTGATTGTATTTTGGGCACAAAATACGTTGCTTGCTAATACAAAAATCTTAAATAATTTATCTTCTTAAATTAAATATTGTGTGACGGTGTGACGATTATCAATTTATTCCCTTTAAACGTCATACCGTCACCTTTTTATAAGCTATCATCCTCTTGATAAGTTAATTTAATAAGCCGAGCATTTTTCTTTCTCTGTAATCTTTCATAAGTAATGTATGTTTTTTCTAACAGATCTACATTCTTACTTAAAATAGATTGTAGTTTTCTATGAAGAATTGGAAGTTGTAATTTAGAACACAATTCTTCATGAGTTCCTATAAACGTTTTTTCTTTGACGATATAATTTATTACTTTAACTAAATTTTCATCTACATCGTCATCAAAATCATTTTCTCCCAATTCTAAAACTTGAAAATCATTCATATATAAAGTAATCTCATCATCTGGAATATCTTTTCCTTGAATAGCAAGTTGTCTATTTTTTGATAAATGATTTTTCTTAAACATTACAAGAATGCTATCTGATCCAGCAGTCAAACCTCTGCTTCCATAAATCGCATCAAATGGATGATTAATATCTATTTCTTTTCTAACATGTGTTACTAAAATAATCGCTATATGATATTTATAAGCTAACTCATGGAAAAATGTTGCTTCTTCATATTCACTTTCATAGTCTCTATCCTTTGAATTTCTTATTTTTGCAAAGGTATCAATAACAACAATTTTTAAATTACTATGAATGGTCAGTTCTCTTTTGATACGTTCTTCAACGTCATAATGTACATTTGGTTTTAATATGTCGATAATAAATTGATTTTGTTTTTCAATTTGCATCGTTTGAAGTCTTTTTTTAATATTTAATTTCTTATCTTCAAACGCTAAATAAAGAGCTGTTCCTTTTTGAACTTTTTTCCCAAGAAACTCTTTTCCATTTGAAACTGCATCACATAACTGTAAACAAAAAAATGTTTTTCCCATTTTTTGAGGGGCACCAAATAAAGTAAGACCAATTGAAATCATATTTTCTACAATATCCAATTCTTCTTGATCTTTTGATTCCAATAACTCAGTTACAGTATATGTTCCTTCATAGTTTTTACTATTCTTTATTTCAATATATCCTTTATGATATCGAAAGACACTTTCAATAATTTGCATCACTTCTTTTGTTTCTAGTGGTGGATTACATTTTTCTTCATTTTCAATTTCCAGACTTTTTTGAATAGTCCTATTACTCAATCCTTTTTGTTGAAGATAACACCCAATTCGAAATAAATAATCATTTCTTCCACCTTCATTAACTTGTTGTGAGTTCTCTACATGCTTTTCTTTTTTATTTTGTTGTTCAATAAACTCATAAACTTTCTCATTTGCATTTGCAATGGGAACATCTTTACAAAGCATATATATTCCTTTATCTGTTTTGCTACCTATTCCTAAAACGTAGCCACCATCTCCTCTTATATCTATGCCATTATAAAGATTAACACGATTACTGATTGTCTTATTAACATGGTAATAAAGATGATATCCTCCCGAAGGAGTTTTAATAATTGCTGTGGTAGGTAATCCTTTCCCATGTTTTTTTATGCTTTGTAATCCATCTTTTCCATTTTTAACATCAATATCAATTACCAACAAACCATTACCAGTAACTAAACCAATGTTATAGTTTGGATTTTTATTCCACCAATAATCTATTTGATTCAAATTCGTAGTAGACTCATATTTCCACGATTCTAATACTTGTTCTCCTTTTGTATTTGGCTTTAAAGGAAAAACCTTAAATCCTTTTTTTGCATAATTTAATGCATTATTTTTTAATTCACTCATTACTTGCACCATACCATTTCTCATTAAAGTATGCTCTGGAAACTTTTCCAGCTATTGTAAGATAACCATCTTCTCTCAAATCATCATTCATCTTTTTTATGATTTGATACGCTTTACTTTGGCTTACTCCCAATAACTGAGATACTTCATGAGCATTTACATACGCACTTTTATTTTCCATAATTATTCCTCCTCCAATATTTCATAAATTTTTACACCTAAAGCTTGTGCAATTTTTTCTACTGTACGTAAATTACCTATTCTCTCTTTGTTCATTAAGCCTATTACTGTACTGTAAGCTAGGTTGTTTATTTTGCAAAACTGTCTTAAACTCATTTGTTGTTTTGCTAGAATAATCTTTATTTTAACTGAACTAATATACATCTTTTTCCACCTCCATTTCTTATGTAAACAACCTATTTTAAGTCACCTTACACTCAAATATTACCATATTTAGGTTAATATTCAACATATTTTTATTTATTTTGAGTAATTTATTACTTATTTTAGGTAAATCATATTTACATAAACCCTAAATTTACCTATAATGTGTAATGAAAGGAGGAAATATGAGTACGTTTTCTGAAATACTTAAACGCGAAAGAGAGAATAAAGGTTATAGTAAGGCTGAATTAGCAAGAAAACTTAACATACCCTATACCACTTATCAAAATTACGAAAATGGTCGTGAACCTAAAATTGATGTTATCAAACAAATATCTGAAGAATTAGGAATCAATCCATCTGTATTCTTTGACTTAGAAAATAGGGATCCATTATATGAACGAAATTTTCATCCAATCGATCACTCAGAAATAGAGTGCATCATGCTTTATGATTCTGGAAAATTTGAGTATATGAAAGACACATTCGATAATCATCGTAAGGAGTTATATAGACAAAGTTGGAAGGTTCATGACATGTTTGATAATTTTTATAATGCACTTATTGAACTACGTGCTAAAACTTTTGTTGAAGTTGATCACGAAAAGCTCAAGTATATTCGTTGGGATATTTTAGATATACTTGAAAGAACTGACATAGATACTAGATTTCAATATGAAAAAACCATCTATGAGTCACAATATATGAACGAAGAATGTATCAACGAGTTTAAAGAAAGAAATCCTGATTATAAAAAACAAATTATTAATAAAATTCTTTTTCCTAATAATGATTTTAATTTCGAATTCGAAACTGAAGAATCTATTGATGGTATGTACAAAGTTGCTTTGGCTTACTATTTCAAAAATAAGTATAAGATTACATAATAAAAAAACACCCTAGCGCCAACTAGAGTGTAAAGCATGAAAAAGAATTACCTACCACAGCAATCATTTTTCATGCTCCAATTTTACCACGAAAAGGAGCGAATAACAATGCCAACGTATTATGACGAAAAGACCAAAACATGGTTTTGTCAATTTAGATATACCGATAGTAACGGTAATAAAAAGCAAAAAAGAAAAAGAGGATTTAAAACAAAAAAGGAAGCTAAAGAGTTTGAAAGAGATTTTTTAGCCACACAACAACAATCACTCGAAATGAAATTTTCTCAATTTTTAGTTTTATACAACGAGGATATGTCAACACGTCTTAAGCCTAAAACTATTCTCGTCAAAGAATACATCATAAAAAAACATATACTCCCATATTTTGAAAATAAAAAAATGAATAAAATAGGTGCTATTGACATTCGTTTATGGCAAAACGAAATACTTAAGATGAATTTTTCTCTTGCCTATCAAAAGAAAATCAATGCACAACTCATTGCCATTTTTAACTACGCTGAAAAATACTATTCTCTAAAAAATAATCCTTGTAATTCAGTTGATAGTATAGGAAAACACAAAAGTAAAGAAAAAGTTATTTATACAAAAGAAGAATTTGATAAACTAATAGAAAATTGTCAGGATGAAACAATAAAAATCATTTTTACTATTCTTTATTTTACAGGGATGAGAAAAGGAGAACTATTTGCACTAACTGTCAAAGATATAGATTTAAAAAATGGAATCATTAATATTGATAAATCATATCAACGCATTAAAGCAAAAGACACTATTGGTCCTCCTAAAACCGAAAACAGTTTTCGAAAAGTTGATATACCACAATTTTTATGCGATCGATTAGAAAAATATCTAAAAAAGCATTATATTCTCAACGAAGATGATAGAATTTTCAAAGAATATTATGTAATAATTAGAGATAGATTAAAAAAAGCTCAAAAAAGAGCTAACCTAAATGAAGAATTTACTTTACATTCTTTTCGGCATAGTCATGTTTCATTACTTATAGATTTAGGCTATAGTCCAACCATTGTAGCCGATAGAATTGGTGATACGGTAGATACTGTTTTAAAAACATATAGCCATTTATACGCCGAAAGTAAAGAATCACTATCAGAAAAACTCAATAGTTTATACAAATGATGTCAAATTGATGTCAATATGTTCTTAAAAAACAAAAAAGCCTTGAATTCATCAAGGTTTTTTAATAGTTATTATTCACCAACGTATGGTAATAATCCCATTTGTCTAGCACGTTTGATAGCTACTGCTAATTGTCTTTGATATTTAGCAGAAGTTCCAGTTACACGTCTAGGAATGATTTTACCGTTAGCTGAAACAAATCTTTTTAATAATTCAACATCTTTATAATCGATGTAAGTAATTTTGTTTTTTGTAAAATAACAAACTTTTCTTCTACCCATTCTTTGTCTTTTAAAAGCCATGTTCATATACTCCTTTTCTAAAATTGAATATCGTCTTCCATGATATTAAATGAATTATCAAAATCTTTTTCTAATTCAACTGTTTGCATATCTTGGAAATTATCTGTTTGTGGTTGAGCAGGTTGAGAATATTGATTATTCATCATACCTTGGTTCATAGAACTTTGGTTTCTTTCTCTTTGAGCTCTTGTTTCTAAGAATTGAACAGAGTCACAAACAACTTCTGTAACGTATACGCGTTGTCCTTGAGCATTATCATAAGATCTAGAACGAAGTCTACCTTCAACTCCTACTAAAGATCCTTTTGCACAATATTGTGCAACATTTTCAGCGACTTTATTCCATACAACGCATGAAATATAATCAGCTTGTTGCCCATCTGCAGAGTTATAGTTACGATTTAACGCTAACGTAAAACTTGTAACTGCAGCCCCGTTTCCAGTTCTTCTAAGTTCTGGATCACGAGTCATTCTACCAACCATAACAACTCTATTAATCATCGTCAAATGCCTCCTAATTATTTACGAAGAGTTAAGTGACGTAAAACTGAAGCGTTGATTCTTGATAAACGTTCGAATTCAGCGATTTCTGCTGGTGCACAAGTTACATCAACTACAACATAGTAACCTTTTGTGTAATCTTTAATTTCGTAAGCGAAATCACGTAATCCCCATTCGTTGACATTATCAACTGAACCACCGTTAGCAGTTAAGATTGATTTGAAGTTTTCAATTAAAGTATTTCTAGCTTCTTCTTCAACATCTGGTTTTACAATAAACATAATTTCATATTTATTCATCTCTTTTACCTCCTATGGTCTTTTGGCTTACTTTTTAGTAAGCAGGCAGTAAAATAATCTTTACATGCTCGTCCATTATATCTTATTGTTTACTTTTATGCAATAATAAAATGATTATTTTATGTAATTTTACCCCTTTATAGGCATATTTTTTTCATATGCTATATTGAGGTGATATTATGAATTATCTATTATTTTTATTTTGGATATTTTTTATGATTTTATTTCATTATTTAATCAAAAATGATTTTTCTTTTATTCAAAAATATCTTAATAAACTTTTTAAATATTCTCCCTTATTTAAAGAATATTTAAAAAAGTACTTAAAAACTATTTTATATACATTTTTTACTTTTATTGTGGGTAAGACTTTTGAACATCTTGATATGTGGGTAGATTTGTTTTTTGTTTCTATATGGATGTTAGTAGATGAAAAAGAAAATATAAATATTGAAAACAAAAAAGAAACAATACCTTCTTTAATAGGTATTGTTCTAGGTTTATTACTCCAATACTTTATATGATTTTACTTTTATACTTTGGATATCTTTATTTTTTATATCTAATGTTCCTTCATAGTAAATATATATTCTATTTCCTTTGATAAGACCTTTATTAGACTCTATTGCTCCCGCAATAGAAATTAAATACTTTTGATGATCATTTGTTTCTATCAATAATGTTTCATCACCCACATTTTTAATTGTTCCTACAATTGTTTCATATTGACTTAAATCTTCTTGATCATCAGATTTAAAATGAAAATATCCAAAAATAACTCCTATTAAAACAAATAAAGCAATTAAAATCCAAACTATACTCTTTTTCTCTTTTCTAATATGCTTACCTTTCATTTTAAATCTTCCTGTGTTGTAATTTTTAAATTACTATAATCTCCTAATACTGCCTTAATATCCTTATCTATATATCTTTCAAATAATTGACTATCATCAGTCGCAACATATCCTTCATCTTTTGCCTTTTGATAAGCCACCTTAATATCTTCACTTTTAAATACTTGTGGTGTTTGAGCCTGCATCAAAGTTTCTCTTTTTAAAGTTTTAACAACAATACCCTCTTTAACTTCTTTAATAGTATCTTTACAAGGAACCATTAATAACCCAGCATCATATGTTTTTAAACATTCAACCAAATCATTAATACTTTGTTTACTTACATAAGGCCTTGCTCCATCATGAATAAAGACATGATTTTCTTTTACTTTTTGTAAACCTTCATAAACACTATCTTGTCTTTCTTTACCACCAAAAACATACTCAATTCTTGAATCATTAACTAATGTTCTTATATCATCTATTTCATTTTCTTTCGTTACAACAATAATTTGTTTACATCTATTATCCTCTAAAAAATGAGAAATATTCATTTCATAAACAGTTTGATTATTTATTTTATAAAAAATTTTATTATATTTCAAACCTGTTCTTTTGCCACTTCCAGCACATAAAAGAATTAAACTATAGTTCATGTTTTTCACCTCATGATTATTTTATCACACCGTAATAAAATAATAAAATTTACATAGATATTTCTAGAAATATGATATAATCTAACTTAGACAAAGGAGAATTTTATGAATACAACACTTATTATTATGGCGGCTGGAATTGGTTCACGCTATGGAAAAGGAATTAAACAACTTGCAAAAATTGGTCCTCATGATGAAATCATTATGGATTATTCAATTTATGATGCGATCGAAGCTGGATTTAATAAAGTTGTTTTTATTATTAGAAAAGATATAGAAAAAGAATTTAAAGAAGTTATTGGTAATCGCATTGAAAAACACATTCAAGTTGAATATGTTTTCCAAGAAATTAATAATGTTCCTGAAGGATGTAGTGTCCCTGAAGGAAGAGTAAAACCTTGGGGAACTGGTCAAGCTATTTTAGCTTGTAAAGGTATTGTTAATGAACCTTTTGTCATTATTAATGCTGATGATTATTATGGAAAAGTTGCTTTTAAAAAGCTTCATGATTTTTTAATTGAAGATAGTCATAGAAATAGTGAGTTTACCATGGCCATGGCTGGTTTTATCTTAAAAAATACTTTAAGTGAGAATGGAACAGTTACTCGTGGTATTTGTGTAGAAGATGAAGCGGGTTATTTACATAGAGTGATTGAAACTAAAGGGATTATTAGAAACAATCAAGGAACAATTGATTGTGATACAGAAGAAAGCAAAGACATCATTCAAGAAAATAACCGCGTTTCGATGAATATGTGGGCTGGTTATCCTTGTTTTATTGATTATCTTGAAAATGGTTTTAAAGAATTCTTATTAGATGATAGTGGAGATGAACTTACTAAAGAATATTTATTACCTATTATTGTTGATCAATTAATTAAAACAAACAGAGCTTCAGTAAAAGTATTAGAAACAACTGATAAATGGTTTGGTGTTACTTATCCAGAAGATAAGCAGCTAGTCCAAGATTCTATTCATGAACTTATTGAACAAGGTATTTATCCAGAAAAATTATGGAAATAAAAAGTCTAGCTTAAAGTTAGACTTTTTCATTACCATAAATCATCGGTACAACACGATTATTACCTAAAAAAACAGAAAGTACATCTTCTTTCATATCCAATCCACTATAAATAAAATCCACAAGTTTCTCAATATCTACTTGCAAAACAGCAATCTTTTGATTTTGATGATAATCAAATTCTATAACCGCACATTGTCTTATAATTCCCCATTTTGTATCCTTTGTATCTCCTAGATAATCAGGTAACACAAGAAAATTATAAACACCTACATTCGTCTCATTTTCCTTTTCATAAATACGCTGAAATTGTTCCTGATAGAAAAATTGTTTATAAATGTCTAGGTTTCTTGGTAAATAGTAAGCTTCTTTTTCATAATCCCATCCATAATATTTAGCATCAAGTATACAACAACTTTTTTGTGGTCTTTCATATTTAGGATTTTCTAGGATTCTTTCACAAACGATATCTGGGATATTCTTTTTATTTTGATTGATAAAAACACTTTCTCTTTCTTTGACAATTTGTTTTTGTTTATGATCTCTTTTTTGTTTGCCTATCGCATTCCAATGATAAGTATTATATTTTGTATCATTAATATTTATTTCTTTATCTAATAATTGACTATTAAAAAGAACATCGCCTTTTTGAATACTTATTTGATTATGAAAGAATTCTCCTATCATCCATTCAAAAACCATTTCAAATTTAAAAGTGATGATTTCTTGAGTCATTGTTGTTGTTTTATTTTCTTTTATTGCTTGATTACACCAATTTTCAATAGACTCATACTTATTTATCAAATCACACTTTTTTTCATTAACCATAAAATATAAATCAAATAATCTTGCATATTTATAAAGTAACGTTTCTTTATCAACATCCTCTTTAATAATAACTGATTTTGGTAAAGATAAAATCAAACGATTTTTATCAAAAAGAATACCTACAAAATTACTTATATATATCCATTCCTTTGTTTCTTTACCCATATTTCTTCTAAAAAGAGATTCTTTCACATTCTCTATTACATCTCGATACTTATTATAATCAACGCCTTTACCATCTTGTATTAATTCTATTTCCATTTTTTTACCCTCTACTTAACATAAGCATATCTCTATTAAAGAAAAGATGTCAAACAAAAAAGCTTTTGCTTGCACAAAAACTTTTAACAAAGATTTAATACATCATCAATGGCATGCGCTTTATCAATGCCTTTAACACCTAAATCACCAAATAAAGCAATTTCTCCATCGCCACCCCAAGTACCAGGTTTTAAATCAGGAAATTCTTTAATTGAATCTAAATGATCTTGATAACTATTTAAAATAAAGCTCACTTTATTACAGTCATCTCGGTATAGTTCACCACCATAAATCATTTCAGGAAAAACTGTGCGTACAGTTTGTTCACTGGCATTTTCTTTGATAATATACTTTAATCACTGGATTTCCTTTTTCTTCAAAGTTTTTAGAAGCAAATAAACCATTATTACTTTCTAGATAAAATTCTAAGTTTCTCGAATGACACCAATCTACAATATGTTTACATTGTTCAAGGGTAATCAATTGATGCATGACAACAGTATCTTCATCTTTAACATAAGAACCATTTCCACCAATCATCCCATCTAGACCAATATCCCAAATATAATCATAAACTTCGACTTCACTACGTCCGGTACAAATATAAACACGATGTCCATTTTTTCTTGCCTCTTTGATAGCTCTATCGGCTGAAGCAGGTAATTTGTTTTCATAATCTAATAATGTTCCATCAATATCAATAAAAATAACTTTATCCATTTTTGTTCTCCTAAAATAAATTTTTCAATACCATCATGATCATTATCATCAGTAATATAATCAGCCAAACTTTTTGTTTTATCACTCCCATTAGCCATAACGACACCAACACCGGCATGTAAAGTCATATCGTAGACATTATCAGCATCTCCAAAAGTCACAATTTCTTTTAGATCTATATGATGGAGTTTTAAGATTTCAATAAGTCCTGCTGTTTTAGAGACTCTTGGATCCATATATTCATAAAGTACACTTGCTGTTTTATGAGATGATGATTTAAATTCATCACTATGGAATGTTTTTGATCTTTCAATGATTTTATCCATATCCTCTGGTTTACAATTAATAATTAGTTTAGGTTTTGGATTTTGTAAGAATTCATCATAATTAACCACTTGATAAGGAATTTTAACAGCCTTTGATAACATTTGAATATGTTTATCATCTTTAGGCACAAATAAAATCCCATCTTCAGGAATTGCAAAGTTACAATCCATATCTTCATAATGTTTAATAATACTTTTAATTAATCTTCCATCTAATGGATATTGTGCTTTTTCAAGATCTAAAGTATAGTCGTAGATTTCTGCACCACCAGTACCTACAATCATATCGACTAAACCATCAATTCCCCATGATTTTAATAAAGTTTGAATACTATTAACATCTCTTCCTGTTGATAAACCAAATAATATTCTTTGTTCTCTTGCTTTTTTAATCATTTCTACTGTTTTAGGTGTAACCACTCCATCACTTGAAAGAAGTGTTCCATCTATATCACACATAATTGCTTTTACGTTCATAAAAATACCTCCTAGAAATATCATAGAAAATCTTTCTATTTGAAAGAATTCAGAGATAAAAAAAAGAATTTTTTTCTCAAAAATTCTCTTTTTACATTTATTATTTAGAATTCTTTTCTCATTTAATACTTCCTTCAACAATATTATGATAATACATAAGTTTCTTATCTATATTTTCTTGATAATCTAATTCAAAATAACATGTATATAAAACATCTAAAATATAAAGAAGTGATAATCTTGTTGAAAATGAAGAGATCTTTTTATAGTGATTTTCATAAGGTGAAATATATAATTGATAATCTGCCTCTACTTCTTTAAAGGTATAATCATAAGAAGATATTAAAACGATAGGGATTTTTGTTTTAGTTAAAATACGAGGTAGTATATCTGATAAAATACCTCTTCCTCCAAAAGTAATCACGATTGCTAGATGATTTTCATCACTGCTGGCAGCACTGAGTCTTTGTTAGTAATCTTCAATAGGAACATTGACATTTACGCCTATTTCTTTCATTTGAAATTGAAAATTTAAAGCAAAATTAATATTTCCTGCCGACGTATAAATATCAATAACTTTTGCCTTTTTCATTGCAGAAGCAATGAGTCTTAGTTGATCTAAACTAAAAAGATTAGCTGTAAGATTAAGGGTTTGTTCATAATCTTCTTTGATTTTATGAACAATTTCATAATGCGTTTGATAAGGATTAACAGGAAAATCAAAATTAAAGTCTCCATTACTTTTTAGATAATCATTTAAAGAGCTAGTAATCTTTATTTTTAAGTCAGAAAATCCCGCAAGATTCAATTTATCACATAAACGATAAACCGTTGCTGTAGAAACAAAACAAGCTTTTCCAAGATCTTTAGATGACATTTTTAAAATATCTTCTGGATGTTTTAAAATATAATCCGCTAATATTCTTTCATTTTTAGATGAGAAAAATATCTCATTAATAAAGTATCTATTAATTATTTTTCACTGTTTTTTTTTAATTTAGTGATTTTCTATACATACAACTCACTGTTTTTTCAAAAAATAGTGAGTCTTTTACAAAATACACTCATAAATTATCATTTTTTATAAAATAAATTGTGTTAAATAAATTGGTAAACATAGTATATCTTGATCTTTAGATACATCTTTTGTATGAATGATATATCTTTCTAAAATTCTTGATGAGTATTTTTTATAAAATTCATCAATTGATGTATGTTTTTTATAATTTGAAGATTTAACCTCTATTGGACATATTTTATTCTTTTTAGGGATGATAAAATCAATTTCATAATTACGTTTTTGTTCAAGATTTTTAAAAGTATAATAAAATAAATCATGTCCATTAGCTATTAGAATTTGAGCAACAGCATTTTCATAAAGATATCCTAAATTTGTAGATAACTTATCATTAAGTAATTTTTCATAAATTGTATTTTCTGTAAAATCTCTATCTTTAAATTGTAAGGTTACAAACAAGCCTGTATCTGCCATATAAAGTTTAAATAGATTTAAATCTTTATATGCAGAAAGACCTATTTCAGGATTATTAGCATGATAAGCAACTGATATTGTTTTGGAATCTTTTAATTTTGATATTAAACTTAGAATTGTTGTATCTTCTGTTTTATAAGAATTTAATATTTTCTTTGTCTGAAAACCTTTCGTATTTTTGTTTAATTGGGAAGGAATCGCTTCAAACAAAAGTGCAAGTCTTCCAGTAGAATCAATTTTTCTAAAATCATCTTCATAAAGATTAATAATATCTCTTTTAATATCATCTACCTTTTTAAAATTATTTGTTTGTATATATTCATTAACAGCTTGTGGCATACCACCAACAAGCATATAAAGTCTAAAACTTCTCATAAGTTTTCTATTTAATTGATCCCCTAATTTCTTTTTATTATCAAAAGCCATTTTTAACAAGCTCATTGTTGTTTTATCATCTAAAGCCCATAAAAATTCTTCATAATCCATTGGATGCATTTGAAGTTTTCTTTCCTCACTTGGAATTAAAATATCTTTTACATTTTTCTTTATAGAAATAAGAGAACCTGTTTCTATATAATCATAACGACCATCTTTAACTAAAAATTTAATAGCTTGTCTTGCTTTTGGACATAACTGAACTTCATCAAAAATAATAACTGAATTTCTATTTTCAAGTTCCACATGATAATGTAACTGTAATTGTAGAAAGAAATAGTTTAAATCTGACATATCCTCAAACATTTCTTTAACTTCATTTGAAGCAATAGAAAAATCAATAAGAATGTAACTCTTGTACTCATTTCTAGCAAATTCCTCAACAACTGTAGACTTTCCTATACGTCTGGCCCCTTCTATCAATAAAGCTGTTTTACCTTGTGAAGTATCTTTCCATTCTTTAATTTTATTATATATTTTTCTTTTGAACATGAATTTATACCTCCTATAAACATAGTATATCCAAAAATCGCATTTGTATCAATCATCAAACCTCCAATTTCCGCATTTGAAAAAGCGCTCAAACCTCCAATTTCCGCATTTGAAAAAGCACTCAAACCTCCAATTTCCGCAAAAAAAACATTAAATATAAATTGATTTATATTTAATGTCCCGCGTATGTATTTATGGTAATACTTTTCTAGCCTTTTTAATATATCTTCCATGTTTTATTTAACTTCATTCTTATAGACAAAAATAAAAGTGCCTACACTTGGTAGACACCTTATTACTATTCAAATTCGTTTGTTCTAGCAACTTCTCTAATCCATGCAGCTGATTTCTTTTCTTTACGTTTATAACCATCATCTAAGCATACACGAATAAACCCATATCTATTTTTAAAAGCGTTACACCATGACCAGTTATCAATAACACCCCAATAATGATATCCTAAACAGTTAGCACCATCTTCAATAGCTTTAGCAATCCATTCTAAATGATCTCTAACAAATTCAATACGATAATCATCTTGAACTGTTCCATTTTCATCCATATATTTTTCTTCACCTTCAACACCCATTCCATTTTCAGAAATAAAGAAAGGTAAATCAGGACATTCCTTTTTAATTTTCATACCAAAGTCATAAATTCCCTTTGGATAAATTTCCCATCCACGATATACATTCATTTTTCTTTCAGGCCAAATATAAGGTTTAGAAATACATGGTAAACCATTTTCATCAAACTTACTATCAGGCGCTTGTACACGTGTTGGTTGATAATAGTTAAATCCTAACCAATCTACTTTACCTTGAGCTAAGATAGCTTCATCTCCAGGACGACGATTGATTTCTACTTTCCAATCGTTTTCTACAGTATCTAAAACATCTTGTGGTAAATGTCCATGAGCAACAACGTCTAACCACCATCTGTTGTGTAATCCATCAGTCATACGTACGGCTTCTAAATCTTCAGGAGATGGATTTTCTTTTGTATAAGGTGGAGCAAAACAGTTGATCATACCAATTTTAGCACCTTCACAAAGTTTACCTTCTGCTTTTAATTTTCTAAAGTTTGCTACTGCAAGACAGTGAGCTAATGTAATATTATATTGTACGTTGATTGATTGTTTAAAATCTTTTTGATATGGATACCAAACACCATGTAAGAATTGTTGTTCTGGTTCTACAATAGGTTCATTGAAAGTAAACCAATATTTTACTTTATCTCCAAATTCTTCCATTGCAATCTTTACAAAGTTCGCATAAGCTTCAACAACTTCTCTATTTTGCCATCCACCACGTTTTACTAAATATTCAGGCATATCGAAATGATACATGTTCATGAAAATATCAATTCCATTTTCATTTGCACAATCGATTAATTTATGATACCAAGCGGCACCTTCTGGATTTAATTTACCATCTTGATCTAATAAACGCGTCCATTGCATAGAAGTTCTAAATGATTTAAAGTTTAAACTTTTTAATAATTTAATATCTTCTTCATATTTATGGTACATATCATTTCCAACATATGATCCCACATTATTAAAGAAAGCATTAATTTCTTGATCAGAATACATATCCCAATAAGAACGTAATCTTCCACCTACATTCCAGGCACCTTCTGTTTGAGGTCCTGACATTGCTGCACCAAAAAAGAAATCTTTAGGTAATTTAATAGTCATCTTTTCTTCCTCCATTATTTTCATGATTATTATACTGTCATTATATCATGAAACTAGAGTTGTTAGAGGAAATGTATTTTATTTTCAAAGTATTATTATTTTATAAAATTTAGTGTAAATAAAATACAAAAAATGCCCTTATTTAGGACATTTGTTTAATTTGTTTCATCATTTTAGATAGATTAATCGGAACATGTTCCTCTTTTAATAAATTGTGTATTTTCTCAATAGAAATATGTTCACGTAAATGAATAATTTTTTCTATTATTTCTTTAGATAAAGGTTGATATTCAATTGTTTGATCAACCTTATCAAACAATTCATGCTTTAAATACTTAGTTTGTCTACTTTTTTTAAATCCCATACAACAACGTGACGTACATGTTTGACTCATTATAAAAACAACATTTTCAAAACTAATCTTTCTTTTAGCTTGATCTTCATAATAACCATCATCTAAGATTTGTGAAAATAAATGAATAATTTCTCCACAAGCTTGATCAATATGATCTAATAATAAAACAGTATGTGGATAACTTTGTAAAGTTGATAAAAGAAGACTTGGTTGTTCATGATATGTTTCTAGAAGTTTATAAAGGGAATGGCTTTCTTGATATTGATTCATATCTAATTTTAAATAATGATAATTTAGATATTTAGCTAAGGATTTAGCCGTTAATGTTTTACCACAACTTGTTGGTCCATAAATAAAAAAGGAGATAGGTAATTGTTTATGTTGAAATGTTTCAATCATCTGATGAATTCCTTTTTCTTGACCTAAAATATCTTTATTTAATTGTTTTTCTAATTTTTGGTAATCCATTTGATGATGAATTGTAATATTTAAATACTTTTCAATTGTTTCTACAATTCTATTCTTTGTAAGTTCTTTTTCATGATAAAATTTAGCTTTAACACATGATAAATCTAAGATATCAATCGCTTTATCAGGATAAGTTCTACTTTTAATATGACAATCTACTAATTCTATTAATTCTTTTAAAAGTACATTATCTATTTTAATTTGATGATAACTTTCATAATAACCTTTAATTCCTTTTAATATCTCTAATGTTTCCTCTTTTGTATTTTCTTTTAAAGTGACAATAGAAAACCTTCTATTCATTGCATGATCTTTTTCAAAATGTTTATAATATTCATCAATAGTTGTAGCACCAACAACCGTCATATCTTTTCTAGCAAGATAAGGCTTTAAAATATTAGAAGCATCAATTGCCCCTTCAGCTCCACCAGCCCCAATGACATTATGAATTTCATCAATAAAAATAATCACATTATCCAAGTCTTTTACTTTATCAATAATCTTTTTAAACTTCTCTTCAAATTCACCACGATACTTTGTACCCGCAACCAGTGAAGATAAAGAAAGTTCATAAATAATCTTATTCTTCAAAGAATCTACTACTTTTCCTTGATTAATCATCATTGCTAATTTTTCTACTAAAGCTGACTTACCTACACCCGCTTCACCAATAATCAAAACATTATTTTTTTCTTTTTTAGATAAAATAGTACATACTTGATCAATTTCATTTTCTCTACCAATAATTTTATATTTTTTAGTCTTCACTTTTTTATTAATATTGACAAGTGTTGGTATTTGATCCAACGGTGTTTCAAAAGCAGATTTTTCCTGCAACAAATAAATAACTTCTTCTACATCTACATGATATTTTTGTAATATTTCATAAGCAACTGATTCTTTTTCTTTTAATAAAGAAATAATTAAGATATTTAAAGTCACTTGATCTTGATTTTTATCTTTAGCGTATTCAATACTTCTCTCTAATATTCTTTTTACACTTTGACTATATTCCATATAAAAAGGTTGATCATCATTTGTGCCAAACAACCTTTTTATATCTTCTTCTACAGCTGCATCATTGACATCATATTTTTGTAATAATCTTTTTAATTGATTATCATGAATCTTTAATAATGAAAGCAATAAATGTTCACTTCCAACATTTTGATGACCAAAATCAAAAGATAAACTTTCAGCTACCACAATCGCCTTTTGTGCTTGTTCATCAAATTCTCTCAACAATGACTTCACCTCTTTCCTTATAATAGTATGTACAAACTTAATAATTATTAGTACACACCATTAAGAAAACATCTTAATCAACCAAGATTTCTTTTTAATTTCTTTACTTGATGTACAATAAGAAACTTGTAACTTTCCTTCTAAAGATTTACCTTTACCTTCACCTAATACAATCGTATAAAGACCATTATAATATTTTGCATTAAAATCATCTTGATGATCTGCTAAAACTTGATAAACATCATCAACACCTTTGACCCATTTTTTATAATTTAAAAGAAGTTGATCTTTTACTTTGTACATTTCATCAATATCTTCTTGTTGATAAGAAGAACCAATGATCTTATATCTTGGTGTTTCATTTACTGCACAAACGCTTGTTAAATTCATCATAATTAAAAGAAAAATAATGATTTTTTTCATAAACTTCACCTCAAGTTCATTATGTTCGTTTATAATAAAAATAAACATAAGGAGTGAACTTTTATGAGTCGTATCATGCAAAAAGAAATAAAAAGTGAAATGAATGATTTTTTCTTTGCGAAAGATCATTTAGATTTTTATCATGAATATGTCAACGTTGAACAAAAGTATTTAGCAGGTATTAAGGAAGTAAGAACAAAATTAGAAATTTTAGATGATGAATTTCATCATCGTTTTGATCATAATCCTATTCATCATATGGAATGGCGTTTAAAATCTCCCCATAGTGTTGTTGAAAAAATGAAAAGAAGAAATCTTCCTGTAGAAGTTTCATCAATCAAAGGAAATATTGAAGATATTGCTGGTATACGTGTGATTTGTCATTATATTAAAGATATTTATCGTATGTCTGATCTTCTTTTAAGACAAGATGATATTCATTTATTAAAGATTAAAGATTATATTAAAAATCCTAAAGAAAATGGTTATCGTAGTTTACATCTTGTTGTAGAAGTTCCTGTTTATTTAGCGAATGAAAAAGTAATGGTTCCTGTAGAAATACAAATTCGTACTATTGCGATGGACTTTTGGGCAACATTAGAACATCATTTACGTTATAAAAATGATAAAGAAATTTCCGATGATATTCGTAATCGTTTATCAGATTGTGCTAAAAGCATTACAGATATTGATTATGAAATGGAAGATATACATAATGAAGTCTTTGGTCATCACAAAATCTAAAACATAATAGTTAAAAATTTATCTTAAAACACTACATCTACGTAGTGTTTTTATTATGCTTAATACCCGTGGACAATCTGTCCAATGATAACCTAAAAATACCATGTTACTATCGTTTAAAGAAGCAAAAATTGTTTCTTAAATAAAAACCACGTCTAAATTGGTGCAACCATCTTTTTATACTTTTTAAACATGAATAACGCTCTTTATAAAAATGGCATGGAAAGAATTAATAATGATGCTCTTGCAACACTTACTATCCTAGTAGCGAGTTCAAGACCTGAAGATAAGGAAATTATGATGCAATTAATTAAAACGATTATTAAATAGAAAAGAACTATTCAATTGAATAGTTCTCACTATGTTAGTCTAAATCTTCTCCTTGAGAAGCAATGACTTTTTTATACCAATAGAAAGAATCTTTTTTACTTCTTGCCATTGTTCCAGTTCCATCATCATGTTTATCAACATAAATGAAACCATAACGTTTTCTCATTTCTCCAGTACCTGCAGAAACTAAATCGATACATCCCCAAGTTGTATAACCAATAAGGTCTACACCATTTTCAATAGCTTTAGCCATTTCTTCAATATGTGCACGATAGTATTCAATACGATAATTATCATGAATACTTCCATCTTCTTCTACAGTATCATAAGCACCTAAACCATTTTCTACAACCATTAATGGTTTTTCATAACGATCATAAATCATTTCTAAATAATATCTTAATCCTTTAGGATCAAGTGCCCATCCCCAATCAGAATATTCTAAATATGGGTTACGTACACCAAATGACATATTACCACTTACTGTATCATCATTTTTATGAGTAGTAACAGCTTGTGACATGTAATAAGAGAAAGTATACATATCTACTGTTCCTTTTTTAAGTTCTTCTAAATCTTGTTCAGTAATATCTAATTGAACATTATGTTCCTTCCATAAACGTTTTGTAAATGTTGGATATTTACCTTTACATTGAACATCTCCACAATAGAAGATACCTTTTTCCCATTTAGAACGATTGAATAAGATATCTTCTGGATCAGATGTTAATGGATAATAAGTAATACCACAAATCATACATCCAATTTTATTTTCAGGATCAATTTCATGTCCAATTTGTACTGCTCTTGCACTTGCGACAAATTGATAATGTAAATGTTGATAAGCTTCTTGATATGCTTCATCACTGGCATTATCTGGTAAGAAATTGATTGTATTATTGATTTCATTGAATGTTAACCAGTATTTAACAAGTCCTTTGTATTCATTAAAGATTGTTGTTACGTATTTTTCATAAAGGGCAATATATTTACGATCTAACCAATCTCCATATTTTTCTTCTAAAGCAAGTGGTGTATCAAAATGCCAAATAGAAACAAGTGGTTCAATACCTGCATTTCTAAGTTCTGTAAAAACATTACGATAAAAATCTAAACCAGCTTGATTTGGTTTTTCTTCTTCTCCTGTTGGGTAAATTCTTGACCAAGAGATTGATAATCTAAACATCTTAAATCCCATTTCTTTAAGTAAAGCAATGTCTTCTTTATAATGATGATAGAAATCAATACCATCATGGTTTGGATAAAGTTCATCATCAAATACAGCAAAATGAGCTCCTTCTGGTAATTTAAATCCATGGTTAGGTAATTTTTGTTTATTCCCATCTTTATCAATAAAAGTAACCATACGTGGTGTATTTACTGTTCCACCTGTCGTTACATCTGTACGTGCCATTCCACGTCCATCCACGTTCCAAGCACCTTCACATTGGTTAGCAGCTACTGCACCACCCCAATAAAAATCTTCACTAAATTTCATTGATTTTCCTCCTTAAATTATTTTTATTATAAAATATTTTTATGTCTTATGTATTAAATTTTCATTCTATGCAATAAATAAAACCACATATGTATAAACAATCAATGTAATTACCATAAATAATGAAATGAAAGCTGCTGTAAAGTCTTCATCTTCTTCACTTTTATTAAGTGGTGAAATCAACATTGGCATCGCAAATCCAGTTGGACACATGAAATAAATGAGAACAGCCATCATATAGATCTTATCTGCCATTAAATGTGGGAAGAAGACAAAGAATCCTGCAATAACAAGGATATAGAAGACAATTCTTACACCTACAAGCTTTAGTAATGATCCTAAAGTATCTTTATTAATTTTTAAATTATAACCAATAATCAATAAAATAAGACTCACAATCGGTGCTGTCGCTTGTTGAATGGTATTTGTATAAACATCAATAAACGCTGTTTGACTCAACATATCATAGGCACCTAAAAGATTTAAAACTAATCCCAACATCACTGCAATTACAAAAGAATTCGTAAAAATCGTCTTTAATAATTCTTTAGTACTGGTATTACCTGATGTAGCTTTGGCAACTAAAACAGGAATAATAATAAAAGCAATCACTGTTCCAGCAATATCAAAAATAACTGTATTACTAGCATAAGCAACTCCTACAATAGAAGTATAAAGAGGTAATGCAACATTTCCACCTTCACAAGTAGTTAGTAAATAAGGAGAAATATGTCCTACTTCCTTACCTGTAAACTTAGTAATACATTTGCCTAAAACCAAAGCCAGTGTAAAAGCAATTAAAACATATAAAACAATCAAAATAGCTGATGATTCTATCTTAGCAGTAAATAAAACATTGAAAATAAGTATTGGAAATAATACATTAAAGACAATATGATTGGCTCCTTCTTTTTGTTCAGGACTAATAAAGCCTTTTATACGAGCAATCATACCTAATATAATCATAAAAAACACAGGAAACAATGTTGATAATGCATTCATAAATAACCTCCTTTTTATTTCATTTGTATTGTATAGTTCATTATTTATAATTACCAATACTTATATATTATATATATTTATTACTTTTATTTATAAGTAGTGATATACTCTTACTAGAGGTGATTTTATGGAAATACGTGTTTTAAAATACTTTTTAACAGTTGCACAGGAACAAAGTTTCTCCAAAGCCGCTAAAGTACTCAATGTCTCACAACCTGCACTTTCTAAACAAATTAAAGATTTAGAAGAAGAATATCAGATAACATTATTTAATCGTACAACGCGTTCTTTATCTTTAACAGAAGAAGGCAGATTATTTAAGGAACAAGCAAAACAAATTATTAGTTTAGTAAATCGTACAGATTCTTATTTAAAGAATATTAATAAATATATTAGTGGTGATATTTATCTTGGTTGTAGTGAAAGTGAAGCAAATCGTATTGTCATGAAAGCAATCAGTAAAACCCAACAACACCATCCTGATATTAGGTTTCATACTTATAGTGGAAATGCTCAATATGTTGAAGAAAAGCTTGATCAAGGTATTTTTGATTTAGGAATTGTAACTGATCCTGTCGATTTATCAAAGTATGATTATCTTAAATTACCGACTCTTGATACATGGGGGATTTTAATGAAAAAAGACAGTGAACTTGCACATTTTGAAACTATTTCTCCAAAAGACTTATTAGATAAACCAATGATTATTTCTAATCAAGAAATGGTTAAAAATGGTATCGGTGGTTGGCTTGGTGGTAATCAAAGAGCTTTAAATGTCGTAGCAACTTATAATTTATTTTATAACGCTAAACTGATGTGTGAAGAAAATGTTGGTTATGTTTTAACTTTAAAAAATCTTTATAATGAATCAAATGATAGTCCTATTTGTTTTAAACCTTTAAATCCTCCTCTTACTTTAAGGAGTCATCTTGTTTGGAAAAAATATAAAGTTTTTCCTAAAGCTATTGCAATCTTTTTAGAAATACTTAATGAAGAAATTAAAAAAAGCAGTTGATGAAATGATTTCATTTCATCACTGCTTTTTAGTTATTTATTGCTTCTTTAAGCCAATCTACAAACTCATCCATGCCTTCACCACTTTTAGCGCTGACACAAAGAATTGTTGCATTAGGATTTAAGTTTTTGATATTTTCTTTTGCTTTTTCAATATCAAAATCAAAATAATCTAATGTATCTATTTTAGAAATCAATACAAGATCACAAACACTAAACATTAAAGGATATTTTAATGGTTTGTCGTCTCCTTCAGGAACTGATAAAATCATAAGGTTTTTATGGGCCCCCGTATCAAATTCTGCAGGACAGACAAGATTTCCTATATTTTCTAGAAAAAGAAGATCAAAATCATCGACCCCAAATTCATCAATAGCTCTTGTTGTCATTTCTGCATCAATATGACATAAACCTCCATTATGAATTTGAATAGAAGGAACACCTGTTTTATCCGCAACCTTTTGAGCATCTAAAGATGTTTCAATATCAACATCCATAACACCTATTTTATATTGGTCTTTAATTCTATTGATGACATCTGAAAGAAGGGTTGTTTTTCCAGAACCTGGTGAAGACATCACATTAAGCATGGTTACCTTTTTTTCAGATAATCTTTCACGAAGTTCATCAGCTGCTAGATTATTAGCGTTAAAGACATTTTCATGAACTTCTATGACTCTTACTTTTGACATCTATTTTCCCTCCCATTCTTTCATTTTTTCTTTTAAATAATTGATCCAAGGTTCAAATCCTTCATCTTTTTTAGCAGAAATATAAAATATTTGTGCTTTTGGATTTAAAGTATGAATTCTTTTTTCAACCAACTCTTTATCAAAATCAAAGACTGCTAAAGCATCTACTTTATTAATTAAAACAACATCAGATACAGTATAAACAAGAGGATATTTTGCAGGTTTATCATCCCCTTCAGGAACTGATAAGATCGTTATATTGATTCCTGCACCGGTATCAAATTCTGCCGGACATACAAGATTTCCAACATTTTCAATGAAAATAAGATCAACATCATCAATCCCCATTTCATTTAAACCTTGTTGTGTCATTGCTGCATCCATATGACACATTCCACCCGTATGAAGTTGAATGGCCTTAGCGCCCCCTTCTTCAATGGTTTGAGCATCAACACTGGCATCAATGTCACATTCCATAACACCGACACGACAAGGATCTTTTAATCTTTCAATGGTACGAAGAAGTGTTGTGGTTTTCCCTGATCCCGGTGAAGACATCACATTAATCATTAATTTTCCTTGTTTTTTAAATTCATCACGTATTTTATCTGCAGTGACTTCATTTTCTTTAAAGATATTTTGTTTAAGTTCCACTATCTTCATAAATACCAATCTCCTTAATATTAAACTCATTTCCTTTGAGTAAATAAGTATGTTCACTATGACAATAAGGACATTTTTTCCCATAATCAATGGTTCTATATTGTCCTTTACAATCTTCACAATAAGTAATCGCTTCTAATGTTTCAATATAGATTTTTGCATGTTCTGTCACAGCTTCTTTTTTTCTTGCCCAGTTCCAACAATCTACTAATTGATCATGAATGACACCAGAAACTTCTCCAATTTCCAGTGTCACATAATCTATTTTTTTTACATTGTTTTCTTCAGCTACTTTTTTTACATCTCTTACAACATAAAAGGTTACTCCTAATTCATGCACCTTAATGTTCTACCTTTTTCTTTAAAATAATATTTTTTACACGTTTTAATTGATAAGGAATAATTGCTTTAAATTTATCTTCAGCTACTGTCATTGTTGAACATTCAGGATGATCACGATGTAATTTAATAGCATCAAAATCACATTTTGTTGTACAAATACCACAACCAATACATTTATTAGCATCAACAATCGTTGCACCACAGCCTAAACATCTTGATGTTTCTTTTTTAATTTGTTCTTCTGTAAGTGCTAAAACATTATCTTTAAACTTATCAGTTACTTTTGAATTAATACCTTCTACTTGTTTAGGTCCTCGATCATAACTTTCCACTAAAATATCATCTGTATCAAGTGGTTTAAATTCCCAACGATTACGTCCTGTTTCCATATGTCCATGATGAACATAACGATGTAATGATTCAGCAGCAATCTTTCCTTGTGCAATTGCGTCAATAGCGAATTTAGGTCCTGTATAAACATCTCCACCTGCAAAGATATCTTCAACACTTGATTGGAAAGTGACTTTATTTAATTCAATGGCTGGTCCATTAAACTTCACATCTTCACCTTTTAATAAATCTCCCCAAACGCTACGTTGACCGATGGCAAAGATAACACGTTCACAAGCAACTGTAACTGTTGTATTTTCATCATAAACTGGCGCAAATTTACCTTCATCATTAAATACGGAAACACATTTTTTGAAAACAATAGCACTTACTTTACCATTTGTTTCAATTATTTCTTGAGGTCCCCATCCACAATGAATCGTTACACCATCTTCTCTTGCTTCTGCAATTTCTTCATTAGAAGCTGGCATATCTACTTCTTGTTCTAAACAGAATTGTTGTACTTGACTTGCTTTATTTCTTGATGATACACGAGAAGCATCGATGGCCACATTTCCACCACCAACGACAACGACTTTACCATCAAACGGTATATTTCCACAGTTAGATTCATGTAAATAATCAATCGCTGTCATTACACCTTGTGAATTTATATTTTTAATATCAGGTAAGCTACCCGCACTGCAACCAATGGCAATATAGAACGCTTGATACCCTTGTTCTCTTAATTGTTGAATTGTTACATCTTTTCCTACTTCAATTCCTGTTTTGATTTCTACACCCATTTCTTTTGCGACATCTATTTCAGCATCTAGAACATCTTTTTCTAATTTATAAGATGGAATACCATAACGTAACATTCCTCCTGGATGTTCGTTCTTTTCAAAAACAGTAGGACGATATCCTGTTTGTGCAAGATAGAAAGCTGCTGTTAAACCAGCAGGTCCACCACCAATAATCGCAATCTTTTCATCAAAATGATCCATATGAATACTTGCTGGAATAACTACAGGTGGAATATATCTTGTATCAGCATTTAAATCTTGTTTGGCAATAAATCTTTTAATGGCATCAATTGATAAAGCTTCATCAATTTTACCACGTGTACACGCATCTTCACATCTTCTATTACATACCGCTCCACATACTGCTGGGAATGGATTTTGTTTTTTAATTAAAGCCAAAGCATCTTTGTATCTTCCTTGAGAGGCCATTTTAATATATCCTTGAACAGCAATGTGTGCAGGACAAGCACTTTTACAAGGAGCAGTTCCTGTTTCATGGGTATTAATTCTATTATTATCACGATAGTTAAAATCGTATTTTTCTGGTCCCCATTTAACAGCATCAGGTAATTCTTGTTTTGGATATTGTACTTCTGTACCATCTTTTTTACATAATTTTTGTCCTAATCGTACAGCCCCTGCTGGACAATATTCCACACATCTACCACAAGCTACACATTTATCTTTTTCTACATGAGCAACGTAAGCAGAACGTGACATATTTGGGGTATTAAATAATTGTGATGTTCTTAAAGCATTACAAATTTCAACATTACAGTTACAAATACCAAATATTTTATTTTCTCCATCAATATTCGTAATTTGATGAACAAAACCATTATCTTCCGCACGTTTTAAAATAGCTAAGGCTTCTTCTTTAGTAATATCATGTCCTTTACCTGTTTCTCTACAATAATCAGCAAAGTCACCAACACCAATACACCAACCAAAATCATCATCAGCACAACCATCATCAATGGCTTTTCTTGAAGCTCGACAAGAGCATCTTCCTACACCAATTTTACCTTCATATTTTTCTAACCAGTAAGAAAGCTTTTCAATATCAATAGCTTCATTTTCCATTGAAATAGCTTTTTCTACAGGAATAACATGCATTCCTACTCCTGCCCCTCCAGGTGGAACCATTTGTGTAATACCGGCAAGAGGAATATAAGTCATACGTTCAAAAAATGCTGCGACATCAGGATGATCTTCTAGACGAGGATTTGAACGATCTGGTAATTCTTCCATATTAAATAATTCAGCACTTCCAGGTACAAACATTGGTAGAATATATCTTCTTTCACTTTGTGGCGCTGTGCGTCCATGATGATCATAATGATAACCATAATCATATTCTAACAATCCTAAATAACTCATTTCATCTAAAGTTTTTTGGAAATGCTCTTCTTGATCTTTTGAAACCTTACATAAATCACACATTTCTTTAAATGTATAAGGGGTACGCTTTTTCATTGCTAAAGCAATGTCTGCCATTTCATCACTGACAATTTCAGCCAATCCCCAATATTCAGGATCTTCAACTTTGACACCACCGAAAATGTGTCCGGCAACATCAGTAATCTTTCTTCCTAATTTAACAATTTTCTCTCTTGGAGGATTGTCATGCTTATGGTTTGCATTCCACTCCTCATATTTTTTCATACTCATTTTTTATATTCCTTTCTCCAATAAAATTGTTTTAAATCAAAAACAATATATCAATTTCATTATACATGAATCCTAAATATTAAGATATTGTTTAGAAACATTTATTGAAAAAACGATTATTTTTTCACATAAATTCAAACATTTTGTTTCTTTTGCCTAAAAATAAAAGGAGACTTTTAAGCTCCTATTTATCTCTTCTTGCTTTTCTATCAGCAATAATATCAGAAATATCAAATGGCACTTCATCATCTTCTTGTTCATAAACATTTAAAAATGGAACATCTTCTACACTTCTAAGTGGAAACTCTGATTTTGCAGTCACATCTTTTAAATCACATTCAATAACACCAATATATATACCTGGAATAACTTTTCTTTCACTCAATGGTTTAATAGCACGATCATTACATGTATAAAGCAAATTATAACCTTTTTCCCATGTTTCTGGATCATCTTTATAATCTAACATCTTCATTTTCCCTTTCGCAATCACACTACGATAATCATGATAATGTCCTTTATATTTCTTATCAGGAAAATCATTAAAGATACTAAATTCAATACATACTCTTGGATCTTTCTTAAGTAATTCTACTTTTTTTCCTACTTTCATAAAATGTGTATATACATTCAAATGCGCATCTGTCATCTCAAACCCAAAACTCATTGGCACAACATAAGGAAAACCATCTTCATCATTCATTCCCACATTAATAATATTCATTTCTTGAAGCATAGCTTCTATTAATTTATAATCGACTACTTCTCTTTCAAATCGTCTCATTTCACTCACCTCAATTACACTATACTTTGTTTTGTTTTATTTTCAAATGACTTTCAATAAATGAAAAATATCTTATAATATTTTTGAGGTGTCATATGAATACATTAAAAATACAAATCAAACCCTATTATCAAAATAATCCATTTAATTTAAAAGATGATCAAATACATTGTTTATCTACTAATAAAGATGAAGAAGAAATCCAATTACTTCTTAAACAAATGAATCTTTCTAACTATACTGTATTTCTTCAATTAGATATAGAAAATTATACTTACGGTTATCTACATACATCATCTAATAAAGAATATGATTTATTTTATTATAATGACTTTGATGATTATGAAGACGAAATTGAATTTGGCAGTACTGCTTGGATTAAAATGATGACGAGATAAAGTAAAGAGGGAAAATAAGCCAAACATTCCCTCTTATTCATTTTTATCTAACGTTAATAACTCCGTTGCAATTTCAACTGATTTTAATCTAATCAAATTATCATATATATCTGGTCTTCCTAATAAATTAATTCCTCCATGCCATACAATCTCTTGATCAATAAGAGCATAATGATTATCTAGATTTTCATATAATTCAACAATTATCCCTGCTTGCTTTAAATGACATATAAGATAATTTGCATAATCTGGGTTATCAAATTGTAAATCATTCGGATTTTTTGTAATGACTATTACTGTAATTCCTTTTTCTTGTTTGTTTTTTACTAAATCAATAAATTCAAATATTTTCTTTTCATCTAATTGTGGACTACATACAATTATTTCTTTATTTGCTTCATGAATATCTTGCGCAAATATCTCAAAATAATCATTATAATTATAAATATGGTGAACCTCTTGTTTATTGTTTACTACATTTGTAATAACATCAAAACCAATTTTCCTATAAGCTCTTAACCGCTTTTTATACATATTATTAAAAAAGTTAATATGTAAATCTACATAATCATATACTATAGCACTTTCTTTAAATTTATAATCCCTATTTATTCTTCCTAAAAATTGTTCTACCAATGGTTCTCCTGAAACCGGTGTTGTAATAAAGAGTGTATCTAATCTTGGAACATTAAACCCTTCACCTACAGATTGTGAAGTAGCAACTAAAATAAATGATTCATTTTGATTTATTTCCAACAATTGTTTTCTTACTTCTTCATTTTTCTTTTGTGTATTATCACCATATATCAAAAAAGTATTATCTAGCACATCTTTCTTCAAAACATCATATAAATATTTTGCATGTTCTTTATAACGAGTTAAAACAATGGGTGTTCTTTTATTTTTAATACATTCTTTTACATCTGAAATAATCATTTCATTTCTTATTGTACTTTTTGCTATTAATAAATAAGCACTATTTATATCTTGTTTACTATCCCCTAAATTAATAACACGGGTAAAACGTGGATAAACATAATGATCTATATTTTGTTGTTCTATTCTTTGTTTACTTGTAAATTGGTGCCTTATAGGTCCTATCAACATATATACTTTCTTTTCTAATCGATCAATTCTCTTATCATTTGCTGAAACACCATAAACATATTTTGAATTTATCTTATTTAGTACACTTTCAAATACAGTAGATGCCCCATGATGACATTCATCAACAATCACCATACCATAGGAATCTTTTAACTTACTTTTCCCATTTTTATCATAAATTGAATTAACAGATACAACATCTATTATCCCTGTTAATGTATTTTTATTTCCATAAAGAACTCCTATCACATCAGCTCTTGTTTTTATTTTTCCTGTTTTGGTTTGATAAGTTGGCAATTCTTCGTTTATGTCTAAAAATTTGTGTAATTCTTCTACCCATTGGTTAATTAAATTGACACTTTGCATAATAATCAATGTACTTACTTTTCTTTTTGAAATAATATGGCTCGCAACAACCGTTTTTCCAAAAGCTGTTGTTGCATTTAAAATACCATTATCATATTTTAATAATTCTTTTTCTGCTATAACTTGATTGTTTTTTAATTGTCCTTTAAATTCTACATCAATTGGTTTTCCTCGTTCTCTTTTATCAACAACCTCATATAAAATATTTGCCTGTGAACATTTTTCGACGATTTTTTCCATTAATCCCCTAGGAATTTTAATATAATCATTAACATCTCTTCCCATATAAACAACCATAGGTTGATTCCAATTTGAATAACCTAATCTATTATTCTTATAAAATATTGGATTATCAAAAGCAACTAAACTTCTTATTTGATTTTGAATCCTAGGTTTTAAATTCAAAGCATCTATATAAATACCATCTGCAAGTACAATTGTCATTTTTTCTACAACGTCTTCTTTATAAAAGCCCTCCTCTTTTTTCCATGGCTTAATCCTCGCTTCCCGATTAGGATTTATCAACAATCCTTTACCTTCTGCTAATTCAATCTTCCATTTTTTAATATATCTTTCGATATCATTTTTTGTTAATCTATTAAATTTATTAAGAATCAACCATTGATCATAATAAGCGTTCCAATTTTCATCAACAAAAGCACTATTACCATTTTTCAACGCTTTACCTTGTAACGGAAGTGCTATAACATTCCCTAGCCCTTGACTATGATCTTGTGTAGGAAACATTCGGTCATAATATCTAAATGATTTTAAGTTAATTGATGCAGCTCCTTTTTCTATTAATAGATAACCAAAATCTCTTGCTAAAGATGCTGGTATAAATTCTGTAAATATTATCCAAGCATGTGCCCCATTTCCAGAACGAGAGCGTTCTATTAAAATATCAATATTATTTTCTTCACAAATTTTTCTTAAAGCATCCACTTCATCTTTCCAATCACTATTATCTATATTTTCTTCATCATGATTATCAAAGTCAAAAACAATAAACTTACACGTGTCATTTTCTAAAAGAGGATAAATGCCTATTACATCTGTACAATTATCTTTATAACCAAGTAAATGGTTTAATCCAATATCTCTGTTTAATTCTTTCCATTGCTTATGTTGACAATCTGTACATGATATTTTTATGTTATTTTGTTTAGGACAAACATTATTCCATCTATTAATACATTGTGGAAAATAACCTCCTCGTGAACCTCTTAATGCATAAACATCTCTTCTACCTTGAAATATAGTTAAAAAAATTGCAGCCATTTTACTTGTAATGTATTGGTCTTTTATACAAGCACCCTGATCTTCATTATATTCAGTTATATCATTTGTTAGAGTATTTATATTTTCACCAAATACTATATTTGACTTTTTTAGCAATTCTTTTAATTTATTATTTTCTTCTTGTAAATTTCTTATTTTCTCCCTCAATGTTTCTAAGTTATAACCTGTAATATTCATAAAAGAATCTCCTTAAACAATTTATTACATATATTTTACAATGTATTAAGTTATAAATATATAAAAAAGAGAACACTTATTCGTATTCTCTTTAACAAAATTTTTCATCTCGGCGGTCTTTCGGCGGTCTTTCGGCGGTCTTTCGGCGGTCTTTCGGCGGTCTTTCGGCGGTCCTAATAATAATTTATTTTTTTACCACATACCCTCCATAAGCTCTACTTCCAGTATGTTCTATTATATCTTTCTTTTTTAATCCTTTAATAGCTGTTTCTATACTACTCTTTTTTAATGTTAATATTTCTGAAATTTGCTTTGCATTTAATCCTGGATGACTAGATATAATACCGTAAACCAATAGTTGTTTTTCTGGTAGAGTGGTTGGATCAAAAGTAATATTCCTATTCTCTTCTATTCTTGCTTTTCTAGAAACAATACTATTTTCTAAAGTTAATAAAACTGATGATGAATTAGGTTCTGTGTATATTGGATCTTTTAAAAATGATTCTTGCATTTCATCATATATACGTTTTACTCCTTCATTTAATTCTTTAACATATCCAAACTCTGTTAATACTCTTGCAATTCGAGGGTTTCTAGAATATCTTGTATATTTCATGTTTTCAAGTGTTACTATATTTGGTAATTTCCCTGGACTAAAAATTTCTAAATGATCATCATATAATGAAATTCTAATGCAATCACCTTGTAATGAATAATTTCTATGTGTTATCGCATTAACAATTCCTTCAAACCAAGGAAATTCAGGATATTCTGGAATTGTTTTAAACATACCATCTTCTGCTAAATATTGAAAATCTCTTAATTGAGAATGCATTTCTCGCTTTATATCTTCTATAATTCTAGGAATTGCACTTTCATAATTGATTTCTTTAATAATATTTAATCTTCTCCCTGTTTCCATTTTATTTCCTTCAAACTTTAATAACCTAACACGCGCATTAGGTAAATATTTTGTAGGAAATTTTCCAAATAGTAATATTCCAGCATAAGTTAAATGTCCTTTTTTCATGAGAGCTCTCGCTTCAAGAATTTCTTCTAAAGATAAATTAGTATTTAAAATTTCTTTATATTTAGAAAGTAATTCGGTATCAACATCTTCAAATGTAGATTCTTCTACTACTAAATCTTCAAATCTTCTCTCACCTTTATCATATTCTAATTGAATTATTTGTTCATGATTTAATAGTTTTGATTTATCGCCTACTCTTAAATATACTTTAGAATCTTTAGTTTTTATTACATAATTTTCGCTTGGTTCTATTTCAAATAAAAGAACTTTTTTATTTTCTATTAACCTTTCTTCATAATTAATTTTTACATTTCCATCAATTAAATAAGGTGCTTCTAAAAATTCATTTACTTTATGCGCATTCATGCAATCAAAACCAGTAATTTCTCCATTATCTTCTATCCCAACAACTAAAACTCCACCGTTTGCATTTGCAAAAGCAACTATATGTCTAAGAATGTCTACAGGTTTTATTCTTGCACTTTTACGATCAAAATACTGATTTTCTTCACTTTCAATAAGGTATTGATTAGTAATATTTTTTATTATCATTCCTAAAGCCCCTTTCCTCAAAAAAGTTTATATATTAGATACCCTATTTTACCATTGTATAGTATTTATTTCATCGCTTTTTAATATAAAATTTATAATTATATTTTTTCACATTTATTAATATTCATTCTATAAAAAAAATTTTATTAATCAATTCCAAATTAAAAACCCCTTGGTTATGAACCTAGAGGCTATTTATATATTTTTAATCTACATCATAAGCTACTAAATCATCAAAAGTTTGTCTACGAATAACTTCTTTAGAATGACCTTGGTATGTAAAGACAACAGCAGGTTTTGGTAATTGGTTGTAGTTAGAAGACATTGAATAATGATAAGCTCCTGTAGAGAACATTGCAAGAATATCACCTGGTTGAGGATCTTGTAACATAATATCTTTAATCAAAATATCTCCTGATTCACAGTTTTTACCAGCAACTGTTACTAAATGATCTGCTTCTTCTCCTGCTTTATTAGCAATAACAGCATCGTATTTAGCATTATATAATGATGAACGAATGTTATCTGTCATTCCACCATCGACACTAATATAATCTCTAATATCTCTAATATATTTATAAGAACCTACTGTATATAAAGTAATTCCAGCATTACCTACACAATAACGTCCTGGTTCTACTAAGACCATTGGTCTTTTCATATCTCTTTTATCGAAACCTTTATAGATGATATCCATGATTGTTGAAACAACATCATCAAATTCTAGTGGGTGATCACTTGCTGTATATTGGATACCAAAACCACCACCAGCATTTAATTTATTAATAACGATTCCAAAGATATCATAGATTTCATAAGCGATATCTACAAATTTATTCATTGCAAGTACATAAGCTTGAATTTCTTCAATTTGACTACCTACGTGACAATGAATTCCATCAAAGTTGATATGTGGTGCATCAATAACTTTTTTAATTGCTTTTAAGTATGTATTATCATGACTTGAAAAACCAAATTTTGTATCTTTGGCTCCAACACGGATATAATCATGTCCACCCGCATAAACACCTGGTGTGATTCTGACTAAACCATTGACCATGACATTTAATTTTGAAGCAATTTCTTCAACAAGTTCAATTTCATAGAAGTTATCAATAACAAAGTTTTCTACACCATTTTCTAATGCGTATTGAATTTCTGAAGGTAATTTATTATTTCCATGGAAATAGATTTTTTTAGGATCAAATCCTGCTTTTAAAGCAACAGAGATTTCTCCTGCACTAACACAATCAATTCCTACTCCATATTCCATAGCTAATTTATAGATTGCTTTACACGAAAATGATTTTGAAGCAAATAATGGTAATGTATTTTCATATTTATCAATCATTTTTGTTTTTAATGTATTAAATTGTTTTCTAATATGCCCTTCTGACATAACATAGAGTGGTGACCCATATTGTTTTACTAAATCAGTTGCTTTCACATCATCTATGTATAAATCATTTCCCTTAATTTGTGCAAATTCAGTTTGTAAAACCATTTCTTTTCTCCCTAATAAAGTGTTTTTAATGTAAATAAACCAGCTTCTTTATCTTGTAAAGCTTTAGCTGCAGCCAAAGCACCTTGAACAAAAACATCTTTTGATAAAGCCGTATGTTTAATTTCAATAATTTCATCTAATCCTGCAAACATAATTTCATGTTCACCAAAAATTGTTCCACCACGAAGGGCTTGAATACCAATTTCTTCTTTTTTTCTTTTTTCATGAAGTGAACTACGATCATAAACAGGTGTTGTTCCTTGAATTTCATCTTCCATTACTTCATATAAAAGTTTTGCTGTACCTGATGGGGCATCAATTTTTTTATTATGATGTTTTTCTAAGATTTCAATATCATAACCATTATCATAGAATTCTTTAGCAACTTGTCTTAAAATTTTTGTCACCATTTGAATTCCAAAGCTTGTATTATAAGATTGGAAGATAGCAATTTCTTTAGAAGCTTCTTCAATCTTATCTAATTGTTCCTTAGAAAAACCAGTTGTTGCGAAAACAACTTTTGTTTTATTCTTTTTAGCGTAAGCTAAAATATCATCAAGATTGTTTGGATGTGAAAAATCAATAATCACATCCGCACGATCTTGGACTTCTGTTAAATTACTATACATTGCTTCTGGTGCTTTTTCATCAAATTCATAAGAAACCACACCAATTAAATCAAACTCATCTTTTTCTCTTAATTGATGAGCAACTTTCTTACCCATCAAACCATATCCATATAATAATACTTTCATCCTAATACCCCAATTTTTCAAATTCATCCATTGCATCAAATAATGCTTTTTTATTTTCATCAGTTGTTGTAATTAATGGTAATCTTAAACATTCTCCACATACTCCCATTTTAGCAAGAGCTGCTTTAGGCATAATTGGGTTTACATCAATAAATAATAAACGTGAAATAGGATCTAAAGCATAAGCTAATGGTTGTGCTTCTTTAATATTTCCTTTTAAAATTAATTGTGTTAATTTTTCTACCGCTTCTGGATATAAGTTAGAAGTAACAGAAATAACTCCTTTTCCTCCAGCTGCCATAAATGGAAGGATATTACCATCACATCCTGAATATAAATCAAAGTCTAAATCAGCTGTTTTCGCTAAGACTTCCATGGCATAAGCAATATTATCAGTGGCATCTTTCATTGCTTGAATATTTTTATGTTTAGCAAGTTCAACAACGGTATCAACTGAAATATTTAATCCTGTTCTTCCTGGTACATTGTATAAAATCATTGGAATATCAACAGCATCAGCAATTGTTGTATAATGTTGAATTAAACCTCTTTGACTTGTTTTATTGTAGTAAGGTGTTACAACAAGAATCGCATCTGCCCCTTTTTCTTTAGCATAACGTGCTTTCTTTAAAGCTGTTTGTGTATCATTTGAACCAGCTCCACAAATAACTTTAACCCCTGTTCCTTTCGCAAGTTCTAATGTTAGATCTAATAATTTAAATTCATCTTCAATTGTAATGGTTGCTGTTTCACCTGTTGTTCCATTTACAAGTAAAGCTTGTACACCACCATCAATCATTCTTTGAACTTGTTTTTTAAATCCTTCAAAATCAATGTCTCCGTTATCAAACATTGGTAATACAAGTGCAACTGCACTTCCTTCAAAAATTGTCATATTTATTTATCCTCCTCGATATGAAATCTTTCTTTTAATAATTGAATTGCTTGATCTAAATTCTTTTTATCAATAACTAAAGAAATTGTTCTTTTACTTGTCGTAATTTGATAAAAATGAATATTAGCTTGTCCTAAGACATCAAATACTTCAGCTGCTAAACCTGGTGTTGTTTCCACCAATTTTCCCCCAACAGCAACTTTAGCGTATTTTCTAATTTGATAAATTTGAATTTGTTTAAATTCATCTTTTAATTTCATGATTGCTTGATTTAGTTTTAATTGGAATTCTTGATCTAATGTAATTTCAATTTGAACAAAATCATCAACAGTAACTTGTGAAATCATGTCTACATTAATTTCTTCATCTTTTAATATAGAAAAGATTTTCGCAATCATTTTAGGATGTTTTGGTACATTTAATAACTTAAGTTGAATGATTTCTCTTTCACAACTTATAGCTTCAATAATATCGTTCATAATTTCCTCCCTATATTTTATTCATCCTCTTATAAAAAGTGACAAATAAAAAATTGCAATGAGTATCATTGCAACAAAAAAATTCGTTATCAATGATAGCTCCCCATTACCTTTAGATAATGACAGTTGAATAGGTCTTCCCTAGACACCCAAGATTATACCTCATGCAATAGATACAATCTTTCGGCAAGTGCTCCTCCTTCATTACCTTGTTGCATCAAATAATAATAATCTCATAACATCTTGCGCCTCTATCTTTATTTGAATAGATTTTATCACATCTTTAAATAGTATACAATAATAAGCCTTATTATTTTTCATTTATCAGTAATTTTGATATGATGGAAACAGGAGGGATATTTATGTTATTTATTTGTTATCCAAAATGTTCTACATGTAAAAAAGCTAAAAAATTCTTAACGGATCATCAAATTGAGTTTGATGAAAGACATATCGTTGAAGAAAAACTAAATAAAGATGAATTAAAAGCACTTTATTTAAAGAGTGGATTACCACTTAAAAGATTCTTTAATACATCAGGTAATCTTTATAAAGAAAAACATTTAAAAGATATTTTACCGACTTTAAGTGAAGATGAACAATTAGAACTGCTTTCTACTAATGGAATGCTTGTTAAAAGACCTATACTTGAAACGAAAGACAAAGTTCTTGTTGGTTTTAAAGAAGAACAATATAAGGAACTTCTCTAATGCCTGCTGGATATACACATTATTGTTTTGGTAAAGATGTTTATAAACATCTTGATGAGCAAAATATTAAAGATTTATTACTTAGAAATGAAAATTGTTTTTTAATTGGTCTTCATGGTCCAGATATTTTCTTTTATGAAAGATGGAATAAAATAGCAAGAAAGATGCATCAAGAAAAAGCCAATACTTTCTTTGAAAAGGCACAAGATATTATTCAAAGTGAAGCACAACTTGCTTATATTCTTGGTTTTATTTGTCATTATTTATTAGATAGTCAAATGCACCCTTATATTAAAAGGATGATTAAAAATACAAATATGGATCATTTTGAAATAGAATCTGATTACGATCGTCTTCTTTTAAAAAGAAATCATCAAGATCCATTACATAAAGAAATCTATGAACATATTCGCTTTAAAGAAAAAGAAATATGTACTATTCAATCCTTTTTCCCTGAACTATCTTATTTAGATATTAAAAAAGCTCTTAAAGGATTAAAAAGAATTGATCATTTATTAAAAGCCCCTAGCTTTTTAAAAAGGGGGCTTATTTATGGATGTTTCCATCTCACATTCAATTTTCATAAACTCCAAGGTTTAATTATTAACTACCATCATAATAAAGAAATGGAAAAATATAATGATATTCTTGATAAAATCTACCAACAAACCTTAAAAGAAGCTCTTATTTATATTCCTTTATATATTCAAAACTATAAAAAACACGCTCCTTTACCAGAACGCTACTATCACAACTACAAATAGTGCATCAAACGATGCACTATTTTTTATAAATCAAAACCATCTTTGAAAGCTTTACCAACATTTTCTCCTAAAACACGATACGTATTATTGACCATATCAAAAGCAATAATTTCCATTTTATCTACATCTATCTTACCATTTTCATCTAAATAATCTTCATCAATAGAAACATTCACAACATTTCCAATTAAATTTCCATCTTCAAAAGATTCAACAGTACATTCTAAAGTAAGTGGATATTCTTCAATGATTGGTGCATCTACATATTTTGAAGGCGTTACATGAACACCACTTTTTTCAATCTTATCTTCTTTATTTCCAGAAACAACACCAAAATAATCAGAAATCTTTTCTGTTTTCTTTGTCGCAAAAGATAAAGTAAAAGCTTTCTTTAATTCTAAATTATCTGTTGTTTTATGTTTAGATAGTGATACATAAACTTGATTATAATCATAAACACCACCCCACGCAACATTCATAACATTGGCCTTACCATCTTGATCATATGTTGCAAGCATTAAAACAGGTAAAGGCATAAATTGCATTTTATCTCCTAAATCTTTTCTCATATATATAATTCTCCTGATTCTTATATTATACCATAGATAAAATCCAAGCTTTATTAATCTCGACTTATAATTTCTTTAATTCTCTCTAAATCCTGATCATTGATTAATGCATCAAAAATTAGATTGTATTTTTCAAGTGTCAAATTTTCTAATATTTCATCATGTTCTTGGGGAAATTTACTTTTAAAAAGCGCAATAGTATTTTCTTTAGCTTTTAATAATTCTCCCTCAGCTTTTCCTTCTTCTAATGATTCTTTACGAATTCTTTGTTCTTCTTGGTAATGTTGAATTTTAACGAGTTGTCTTTTCTCTGCTGCTAAAACAAGTCCTTCATCTTCATTGAATTGTTCAAGTTTATCTTTCATGATTGTTACCACCTCATTATCTAAGGTCATTATATCATGGGTAAGTCCTTGATATAAGATGTAGATTAAGATTTCTGATTTACTAAAGCTTTTAATTCCTCTTTCTTTTTCAATAACTTTAATAAAAGGAAGTTGTACAAAGTAGCTTTCTATTAAATTAAACTTTCTTACATATCCATGTCTATTTCTAGGCATATAAGCATCTATCAATTCAAGATTGTCTTTATCAATATCATCAATAAAAAGAATAGTTACTACTTTATGTAGATTTTCACTATATTTCTTATCTCCTCGATTGACTTGATGATCAAGCATGCGAGATTCATAAGCTTGAAAACGATGATAGATTTCTCTAGAAAACTTTGTATTCTGCATTTCTATATCAATCAGTTCACCATCTTCTGTTTTTACCTGAACATCCAAAATCATATCTTTATCACTTATATGATTAGGATTAAGTTCAGAGTTTAAGACTGTAATTTCTTGAGTTTTGATATGTGCAATCTCTTCGATGATGAGTTTTAATAGATAGTAACACTGAACATCTTTCATATTGGATAATAGATACTTAAATACAAGATCATTTTTAAAATCGGCAATTCTAGGTCTTATCTTTTCCATTATAAAATTCTCCTTTCAGTATATATATAGACACTAAAAGTCAAAATTTCTTTTAAAAAATGAATTTTTTTATTTTTAATTGTTTAATTCAGTATTTTATTAAAAATATCACTATAGAATTTATATGAAAGTGTTTTCAATATACAGTTTTATGTATGGTATAATAATATATAAGGAGGCGATTAGTTATGCAATACTTTACTTTTTTAGGAGTTGGTACTCTTCCTGAAGGCTATGAAGAGGCGCTTTATTCTTTTGAAGATAACAAAGAAGAAATTCATGCTTCTAAGTACGTTCAGAGCGCTATCATTGAAAAATTTCAATCAGCTATTTCTGAAGTATTTGTATTTTGTACCGAGAAGTCATATAGTCTAGGTGCTAGAAACATTAAAAATGAAATAAAAACTAAATTTAATATAGATATTAAATTTATAACTATAAATGAATTCGTAAAAATTGAAGAAATTCTACAAAAAATGGATGAAGTATTAAAAGAAGATTTTATTATTGATGTTACACATAGTTTTAGAAATATTCCAATTTCAGTGACAATGATATCTAATTATTTAGAAGTATCAACTAAAAAACAATTAAAGCATCTATTCTATGGTAATTATAATCGTGAAACTAATGAAGGATTAATTATTGATTTAATTAACCAATATGAAAATTCAAAAATTGCTTCATCATTAATGGCATTTGATCAATTTTTAAAGATATCAGATACATATTTATACAATTTAAATGATAATAAAATAAATAATTTGATGAAAGGCATTTATCAATTTAATCACATGCTAGATTATTGTGAATTTGATAGCTGTGTTCATTCTATTTCTCAAATTTATAATTTCTGCCAATCCATATTAAAAGAAAAAGATAAATATATTCTTCTTACACCATATCTCAAAAGTATACAAAAGAAATTATCAAATATTTATATAGAAAAAAATGATGCTATTAAAAAAATCAAATTTATTAAACTTTTATTAGCTCATAATTCTTTACAAATTGCTATTACGTTTACAGATCAACTAATTAGGGAAGAACTTGTGCATTATTATTATTTTCCAGATAGTAAATCGTTTAAAGAAGAATTATTAAATAAAATTGCTAAAGAATCAGATTTTTATGACTTATCAACAGATCTTTTATTCTTTTTAAATATACGAAATTCATCTAAGAATATAAATTCAAAAGATTATATAGTCAACATTCGTAATAAGAATAATAATCTTTCTAAAGATGTTTCTCTTCTTGATAAAGAAAATATAAATATCTTTTATATAAAAATAGCATAAAAATCTAGTTATCCGCATAAAAACTGGACTTATCACACTTT
>ERZ809224.310-NODE-310-length-50502-cov-5.937519_pt1 | contig 50502 bp, 51 predicted proteins | sample MGYA00520513_ERZ809224 | MGnify/ENA primary metagenome ERZ809224 (study PRJEB31576, sample SAMEA3212658) | Homo sapiens | biome: human-gut; feature: human gut; material: fecal | place: Sweden | collected 2012 ... | reverse complement strand
GAGTATGTGCCGTTCCTGGTTTCCGGCGATGCGTTTCACAACAGCGTCCAGTTCATCGGGCGGAATATGTACCGAACTCTCCGCGATGATGTGGCAGACGCCGTGGCCAATGAGGACTTCCACAGCAATCCTGGGATTTTCCTCTTTCCTATACGCCGCATCCACCAGAGCGCCGGAGATACGGTCCGCCACCTTATCCGGGTGGCACGGATTTACTTTTTCAAACACAGGTTTCACCCCTTCCTTGCGCGGAGCAGGCGCTCCATCAGATCATCCTGGGGAGAAACCTCCCCGTAATCGGTGCTGCAGTTTTCTTTCACGATTTGGAAAATCTCGTTCCAGAGCCGCACCGCCTGGTTCATATAGTTGATGCCGATATTGATAAACGGAGACGGGATCGGCTTCTGGGTGGTCGGGTGCTTGGATAGGAAGCCCATACGGTTGGTCATCTCCTCGCACTGAATCCACCGGGCGCTGCACATGGCATACCGCTCCAACAGCTGGGGAGACACCTTTGCCGCGCATCCCACCTTTTTCAGCCACTCCCAGGTTTCCGTGTATATCTCCTCTGCCTGGAGCGTACTCCCGTCGCGCTGCTCGGCAGAGAGAAATTCATGGGGCTTTGGCATATCGACACCCTCGACTTCGGGAATATCCAACACTTCCAGCCTGCGTCCGCCCGGATTGCCGTTCTCGGCTTTTTCCTTGACTGCAGACTTTTTTCTTCCCGCACCGGGTCTCGCACCGCCGCGTCCGCCTGTGTTGTTGGATTTTGTCGGCATTTTCTCACCCCTTTTCCGCAAAAATATAGCAGCCGCAGCCAGCTGCCCTTAATTACCCTTTTGAAAACGCTTTTTTCATACGCGTGACCCCGCGCCCGTTCCCACGGGGCAGAGCTGTAGAGATTTTGACCGCCCCTGGGTCATAAAAAATTTACAATGAGTAGGTTGGATTTCTCCTATTTTCGGATATAATAAAAGTAACGAAAGCAAAGGAGGTTTTCCTATGAACATCAATACAAATAACCTTGTCTCTATCACGGAAGCAAACCAGAACTTTTCCAAGGTTGCTCGCCTTGTAGACGAGAGCGGGGCAGTCGTCATATTGAAGAACAACGTGCCTCGCTACCTTGTCATGGAGTTCTCAGCAGCAGAGCAGGAACAGATTGCTTCCGATGAGGATGTTATGTCCATTTCCAAGCGACTGATTGAGAAGAACCGTCAGGCTTATGAGGTACTCGCTAAATGATACGATTATCCAAATCACAAATACTTCTTATCCATGACCAACTCATCTCCGAAACAGGAGGTTCCTCCGGGCTGCGTGACGAGGGGATGCTGGATTCAGCATTAAATGCTCCCTTTCAGACCTTTGGCGGAGAGGATGTATATCCATCGCTGCAGCAAAAAGCGGCAAGACTCTGCTTTGGTCTGGTTAAAAACCATCCCTTCGTAGATGGGAACAAGCGGATCGGAGCACACACAATGCTTGTATTTCTCGCTCTTAATGGTATTGAACTGCAGCATACACAGTCAGAGCTTTCTGATGTAATCCTTCAGCTTGCCGCCGGAAAAATTGAAGCAACAGATTTACTGCGCTGGATTCTGGCACACCAGGTTTAAAAGCTGTCCTTTATTGGATGGCTTTTTCCATGCCATCTGTCACCGCGCTCCGCGTGGATCTTGGAATGGCAAGAATGGCAGAGGGACATTAGGTTCGCTTCACTGTGGTCGCCGCCCTCAGCCAGAGGCTTGATGTGATGCACCTGCTCCGCCTTGATGAGCCTGCCTTCCTGTTGGCACCGCTCACAAAGCGGGTGTGCATTCATATAGCGGTCACGGATGCGTTTCCACGCCCGGCCATACTTACGCTTGGCTGTCGGATTCCGGTCATACTTTTCATATCTCTGGTTCTCCAATTTCTGATGTTCCTCACAAAACCTGCCGTTCGTCAGCCTGGGACAACCGGGGTAGGAGCAGGGACTCTTTGGTTTTCTTGGCATCGCTTCACCTCCTTGGGGCATAAGAAAAGCCCTCACAGGATTGCTCCCATGAAGGCTGTTCTGTACTCTACTTCGCTATTGTAATGATACCATAGGCGGGGTGTGCCATACTGTGCCAAACCGTGCCAACTTTTATTCCGGGACAGAAAAGTGCTTCAGAGCAGAGCCGTGTATGCGGTGTACCGTGCGAAGCGACACGTTCAGCATCCGTGATATCTCCTCCCAGGAGCAGTTATCCAGGTAGCGGTAGCGGAGTACCAGCTGCTCCTCACGGCTGGCAAGACTGTCGATTGCCGCATTGATGGTTTCCTTGAGACACACCAGATACGCCACCTTTTCCGCCACATCCCTCTGGATGGCATCGATTTTCTCAAGGCATCGGACAAAAGGGGCTTCTGTCGGCTTGTTTGGATTATAGTGCTGTTCAAAATTGCTGCCTGAGACGCTGCTCGATAAATCCCTCCAGTAGTCAATCTCACGCAGGCGGCAGTTTATAAGGGCATCCAGGTGACGCGCCTGGTTCAGATATTCTTTTGCGGTCATGCATCCACCTCCTTCTGCAGGGAGCGGATCAGCATCTCGCCATTCACATCTGTGAGTGCCGAGTACCACTGCGAACGGAAGAACCGCTCAATTTCGGCTTTATCCGCCTGTGCCGTCCTGTTCCGGGAGTTGGCTTTCAGGCTTTTCAGCGCCATGCGGTAATCCTTTACCGTCTGGAGAATGATGGCGTTCGCAAGATTCTCGTAAATCGTGATATTGCTCATATTCGCACCTCCGAAATTTTGATCCTCGGATTGGCACGGATTTTCTTAGATTGTCTCAGATTTTCAAGTCCACTTTCACGGCGTCGATCAGCGCCGTTTGGGTATGCTCCTTTTTGGAGAGGGCTTTCATGATGCGTTCGTCAATGGTGCCCTTTGTGACGATGTGTTGTACCACCACAGTTTCAGAAGACTGCCCCTGCCGCCAGAGCCGCGCTATGGTCTGCTGATAAAGTTCCAGGCTCCAAGTCAGTCCGAACCACACGATGGCTGAACCGCCGCTCTGGAGATTCAGCCCATGCCCGGCGGAAGCGGGATGGATCAGCGCCACCGGAAACTCACCATTGTTCCATCTGCGGATACTGGCGGCGTCATCCAGCCTGGAGAATGGGATATGCAGCTTTTGCAACCTTTCCGAAATACGGGTCAGGTCATGCTTGAACCAGTAAGCCACCAGAAGCGGTTTGCCGTTTGCGGCTTCAATGATATCCTCCAAAGCGTCCAGCTTGCGGTCGTGGATGCGGATGGTTTCGCCGCCGTCGTCATAGATTGCACCGTTTGCCATCTGGGACAGTTTCCCGGAGAGGGAGGCGGCGTTGGCAGCGGTAATCTCGGCGTTGCCCAGCGACAGTACCAGTTCCTGTTTCAAGTCCGTGTATTTTTTCTGCTCGTTCTCAGAAAGCTGAACCGTGTATTCGCTGCTGACCAGTTCTGGCATCTGCAGATGGTCGGCGGACTTCATGGAGATGGTGATATCCGAGATCTGCCGGTAGATGGCGTCCTCCGCATAGGGCAGTGGCTTGTAGGAGTAGATGATCTGGCCGTTTCGCTTATCCGGAGTGAAGTAATCGGTGCGGTACTTGGTGATGAAGCGTCCAAGCCGCTGTCCCATGTCCAGGATGCGGAACTCCGCCCACAGATCCATCAGGCCGTTAGAAGCGGGAGTGCCGGTCAGCCCAACGATACGGCTAACCTTGGGTCTGACCTTCAACAGTGACTTGAAGCGCTTTGTCTGGTGGTTCTTGAAGGAGGACAGCTCATCGATCACCACCATATCGAAGTCAAAGGGAATGCCACTTTCCTCAATGAGCCATTGGACGTTTTCCCGGTTGATGATGTAGATGTCAGCCTGACTCATCAGTGCCGCCCGGCGTTGGACTTCTGTTCCGACAGCTACGGAGCAGATGAGGTTCTGGAGGTGATCCCACTTATCCGTCTCAGCCGTCCATGTATCCCGCGCCACTCGCAATGGTGCGATAACCAGCACTTTATGGACCTCGAAGCTATCAAACAGCAGGTCGGCTATGGCTGTCAGCGTGATGCTGGTTTTTCCAAGACCGCAATCCAGGAAGATAGCGGCGATGGGGTGTGTCTCGATATAATCCACCGTATATTTCTGATATTCATGGGGTTCGTATCTCATCCAGTATTCCTCCAATCTGCTCAGGGTCATCCAGCACATACACCAGAAATCCCAGCCGCCGCAAAAGCCTGTGGCGGGAAAGCTGCAGCGGCCTCGGCTTTTCTCCCGGAGCCTTGACTTCTACAAAACCTATCCGTCCATTTGGCAGCAGCACCATGCGGTCTGGAATACCGTCAAAACCAGGAGAGACGAGCTTGGGACAGATGCCGCCGACTTGTTTGACTGCCTGGATCAGCTTCTTTTCAATTTCTTTTTCTCTCATGGGCGTATCCTTTCTATGGGGTCGGCTAATTCAAAAGCGGCGTAGGCGGCGGAGACAAAATTGTCGAGAGGTTTGCCCTTGTAACTCCAGGCGGTTCTGCCATCAACATAAACACTGTAGCGATTGCCGCCCTTGTTGTTGATGAACACCTTTCTGCCCTGATAAGTCAGTTGATAGTTTCCATACCAGTTCTTTCTCCATTGACGGTGGGGAAAGTTCTGCTTCCGTTTGGCTCGGTTTTTCATAAGCCGTTCACGCTCTTTGGCGGCGAGGATGTCGCCCTCCATAATTCCGGCGCAGATACAGCCGACCGAAACAGTCTCAAAATACTCGTCATGCCGCATCACATGAACAAATCGTACTTGCGTACAATCGCAGAGTTCGCAAGTGAACAATTCGATATGGTCGGAATCTTCCTCTTCATCTGCCACATCGTAAATATAGTCACAGTACCAGCCGGAGAGGGGCGCTCCCCAGTCCTGAAGCCGCTTCTGACACCTGCGGGCATATGCGCTGTCTATTTCATATATTGACATTTTGATTTACCTCCATGTTCTTAAAAACCTGAAAATCCTTACGCGCGTGCGTATGCGTGATTTACGGGTTCTGTACAGTCTTTTTTACACATTTCCAATTTGTATGCTTTTTTAGGAACACAGGAACAGATCCTGTAAAGTTGCCTTGCGGTGGCACATTTGGTGTGTTCTTGACGGCGTTCCCGGAGTCTCCCCTGGGAACACCGCCTGATATCGGGAACAGTTCCTAATTTGATACGTTCCCGAAAAATCAGTCAGGAACATCGCCGGGAACGAAGACGAACTGGGGTCCGTAGGGCTTGACGCGCTCCTTTTTCTCCTTGCGCACCCAGCCGAGTTTCGTGAGCATGGCTGTGAGGTTATTGGATTCGGCGCGGCCAAGACTGCCCTGGTCTTTGCCGAAAAGCTCACACCAGATTTCCATATTGCAGACTCGTGTTCTGGCGACCGTACCTACACGGCCGATATTATTTACTCCGGCGAGGAAGGAGCGGCGGTCGAACAGATCCATGCCGTCCCAATCCTCCGGGAGCAGGGTTTCCAGATACTCGCGCACCAGTCCCTCCCGCTCATCGGACTCCAGCGCCTCCCGCTGTTCGCTCTTGGCGAGGGCCTCCAGATCGGGAGCCAGATGCAGCTTTTCGCCGTTCTCCACAAGCACCAGAACCTCCGCCCAGATCTGGCTGACATTCTCGTTGGTAAGTTCCCAGGAGTACTTTGCACCTCCGCCCGGTGTTTTTACCGGCCAGAATCGGCGGTTGCCGGTGGTGTCCCGAAGGTAGCCGGACTCGGCGTTGGTGGTGCCAAAGAAGATGCATTGCCTTGGGTGCGGCGTCGCCCGCCTGCCGAATGCGGCGCGGTAGATATCGTTCTGGCGGGAGAGGAAGGAGCGCAGCGTCTCTACTTCGGCTTTGCGAAGCCCCGCCAGCTCACCAATCTCCAGAATCCAATAGCCCTGTAGCTTCTCGGCGGCGGTCTTGTCCTTGGTATCGCTCAGGTTCAGGCTGTCGGAGAACCACTCCCCGGCAAGGCGGGAGATGAGGGTAGACTTTCCGATGCCCTGGGGACCGTTTAAGACCAGCATGGTATCGAACTTCACGCCCGGTTCCTGCACCCGGCGCACGGCGGCGCAGAGGGTCTTTCTGGTCACGGCGCGGACATAGGAATTATCCTTCGCACCCAGATAGTCGATGAGGAGCGTATCCACACGAGGAACGCCGTCCCACTCCGGCAGAGCCGCCAGATATTCACGGATGGGATGGTAAGAGCGGTCATCCGCCACCTTGGTCACGGCAATCTGATAATTCCGCTGGGAGAATGTACCGTAGTGGGAATCCACATAGCTGATCAGCTGAGCGTCATCAGCATCCCTCCAGTATTTGGACGGATGCTTCCAGGGTACCTCGCCTTTGATCTCCATGCCGTCCAGCTGCTGGTTGAATACGATGTTCTGGAGCTGCGGATCGTTTTGGAGGATGAGCGTGATGTTGTGAAGGTTGTTCTTCAGCACCGTGGAGCGGGCTTCGTACTGGAACCGCTTCTGCCAGTCGATATCCTCGCTGCCGGAGAAGTCTGTCTTGGCATCTGCCAGCTTTTCATTTGCTGCCAGCAGTTTTACCTCATCCTGCTGCATAGCAAAATCGCACATTGCCTTATAGGATGCCTTTTCCTCCAGATCCCCGAAACGGTGGATGCGGACGATGTCAAAGGCGTTGCACAGCTTGAGATAAGCCGGGTCTTTGGCATGGTGGCTGTAGACGAATTTATCCTCCTTGATCTCCACACCCGCCATGCTGGAGGACGCGATCAGGTGCCAGCGGTTCTCATTATCGGTCGGCTCATAAACATCGGAGAGAAATGCTTCCAGTGCCTTGCTGATGGGATAATAGGTGCGGTTGAACAGGCCCACCACGCCTTCTTTGGTCAGCGGGTCCTGCACCTTCTGCTGTGCGGTGGTATTCGCCTTGCTTTCCCTGGAAGAGGTAGGGAGCTTTGTGGGGTCAGCCCATTCCGGGTGTTTTGTGAGAATCGCATCGGGGTCGAGCCAGCCGCCGTTCGTCTCCTTATACACAAAGGAGCCGTTGGCCGGAGTGGACGGCCAGTACATCAGCTGATTGGGCTGGTAGGAACATTCGTCAAAATAGTCGATGCCCAGCATCTGAGCGAGATAGCGGGATACCGCCACAAATTCCTCCGGGGTTACGTCCCTGGTCAGAGGAAATATTAGCCGGACGCGGGGATTTTCCACCGTGCTGCTGTGGGTGGTGTACAGCGCAGAGGTATAAGGGCAGAGGGCCTCATAGTTTTCCAGAAAATCGGTGTCGATACGGTCGCCGTCAAGCGCCACCATCGAGCGGCTCTCTACGGTATCGACTTTGCGCCTGCCGCCTTTCAATACGCCAGCCACAAAGCCGCCGTGGTCTTTGGCGGTGTCACGCTGGGCGCGGCTCATTTTGGCGTATTCCTCGGCGGACTCGGTGGTGCGAATTGGAACCTTGAGCTGTTCCTTCAAATCGTCAAAACGTATGGTCTTGTTGACCCACCTCTTTGCCTGCCGGTTGTTGCCATAGGCGATGTTCAGTTCACGCATAGTCGGTTACCTCCTCGCTCGTCGAAATAAACTCCATTTCGCTCACTTCCACAAAATTGTGAAAGTTCGCATATTCCGTTATTTCTCCTCTCCCAGAAAAGTCTGAAGTCTTTTCTGGGATCCCTTTGGTAAAATATCTCAGACGGTAGTTCTTCCATTTGGCTCTGCGGATCTCCGCTTCCATGCCGGAAGAGATGCACTCTCCGAACACCCATACCTCGGAGCATTTACTCATGAGGGCGTTTCCAAAGAACAGCCCCAGCTGGCGCTCCTTTGGATTGTTGTCACTGAGAAACTGCGGAAACAGCAGATGAGGCGCAATGGGGATATATCCCGCCTCCACGGCAAAGCGGCTGTATTTTCGGGCGTTCTCCACGTTGGCGGTCACATCTCCGGCATAGGGTGAGCAGATGTACACGATAGGCCGGAAGGCGCGGAGGGCAAGTTCTTCCTTTTCTATATTGGTGAGGGCTTCATAGGCAGTTGGGTCGTAATAGCCCTCGCTGTTGAATTTATTGATGCTCATAGGCGTTACCTCGTTAATCTTTCTTGTAAAAATCGGTCTCATAACCATCGGCACGAAGCTGTAGCCCCTTTGCCCAGGGCGGCGTCCTGCCCATCTGGTCGCAGACAGCCTGCAGGGACATCCGGCGGTCGGCTTCGATGACCACCTCGTCATGGATGTGCATGACGATGGAGCAGCAGTGAAGGGTCTGCATGGCGTAGCAGAGGATATCGCGGGAGATCGCCTGAACGATGTTTTCCACAAACTTGGGACCGTAGCTGTCCAGCCGCTCCCATTTCTTTGTGCCGCCGACACCTTCATAGGTGATACAGTCGCCGCCGAACTTGTTCGTCCCGATCTTGGGCTTCACATAGGCAAGGCTCCTGCCGGAAGAGAGAGTGATGAACAGCATCCCGTTTCTGGCGGAGAATACGATGCCGTGTGTTTTCGTGGTGGTTTTATTCTTAACGGCGTTCATTACGGCTCGGTCAACCGCCCACCAGAACTGCACAATCTTCGGATTGGCCTGACGCCATGCGGAAACGAGAGAGGGAAGTTCGTCCTCGGACAGCCCCATCTCCAGTGCGCCCATGGCTTTCAGTGCGCCCACTGAGCCGCCATAGCCGAGAGCCAGTTCGGCGATCTTGCCTTTCTGTCGCAGGTGGCCGTTGATGCCGTGCTTTTCTACGGGGACGCCGAACATCTGGGACGCGCTGGCACAGTAGATATCCTTGCCCTCGGCGAATACGTCCTGCCGCCATTTTTCGCCGGCAAGCCACGCAATCACCCTGGCTTCAATCGCGGAGAAGTCCGCCACAATGAATTTCCTGTTTTCCTGCGGCACGAATGCTGTGCGAATCAGCTGGGAAAGGGTATCCGGCACATCTTCATAGAGCATTTTCAGAGCGTCAAAATCTCCAGCCCTGACAAGACTTCTGGCTTCGGACAGATCATCCAGATGGTTCTGCGGGAGATTTTGCATCTGGATGATGCGTCCCGCCCACCGCCCGGTGCGGTTGGCTCCGTAAAACTGGAACATACCTCTTGCCCGGCCATCGGCGCAGACGGCGGTCTTCATAGCCTGATACTTTTTAACACTGGATTTCGCAAGCTGTTGGCGCAGGGTCAGTACCTTTTGCAGCTGTTGCGGCGCAGTTTTCAAAAGCTCCGCTACAGCCTTTTTGCCCAGGGTATCGGTTTCCACGCCGTTATCCGCAAGCCACTGCTTCATCTGCTGTACCGAGTTGGGGTTGTCCAGCGAGGTCAGTTCCTTCATCGCCTGTGTCAGTTCCGAGCGGGAGCGACCGTCCATTTGAATGGCTTGCCGCACCAGTTCCATATCCAGCCCCACGCCGCGGTCGTTGATCTCCTGGTCGAGATGGTATTCCTCCCAGACGCTGTCCGGCACGGGATACTTGGAGAGCCGTGCCTGGATGGACATCTCCGTCTCCACATCGCGAATGTTATATCGTTTGAACGCCAGCCACTTATCCGGGGCGTGCTCCGGTAAATTGCGGGTGTGCTGACTGTTGGATTTAGTTGGAGTGCAAGGCTGGCAGAAATATTTGATAAGGTCTTTGCCCTCGGTCAACTTCTGTTTTTCCAATCCCAGCACAGCGCCGGCCCCCTCCAGGGATAAGGGCAGCCCCATGTACGCTGCCCAGACCATTGAACATTTCCAGGAATCCGGCTCCAGATAGTTGCCGGTCGGATAGCCCAGAAAGCGTGACAGGCAGATGCGTTCAAAATTGGCGTTGAAGGCCCACTTTGTTACAGCCTCATCCTCCAGAGCGGCAAGAATCGCTGGTGGGATTTTCTCTCCGCTGGCAAGGTCTATCTGATGCACGGGGCCGCTGTCCACGCTGTAGGCAAAGAGCAGTATTTCAAAATCGGGAGACTCTACATAGCGGTACACGCCTGTTTTGGCAAGGGGCTGATTGCTGTAGGTCTCCAGGTCGATTGATAAGGTTTGCATTTCGTCACTTCCTTCCATATCCCAATAGGGCGGCAGATCGCTCCGCCGCCCTGGGGACTAAGTTGCTTATTTCTCCAGCAGCTTCATGCGGGATTCGTGATACTCTGCGTCACGGGTCGCTTGTTCGCGCTCACGCTTTTCGCGTTTGCGGTCATAGATGAAGGACTGCACGGCGGTAATCAGGAAGACCACGCTGAAGCACAGCCAGATCACAAGAAGAGTGAGGAGAAGGATTGTCTGAATTGTTGTCATAGTCGTTTACCTCCCTTGCCTTAACCGAGGAAATCCTCATCGTCATCGTCAGTTGCAAAGTCTGCTTCGGCGCTGGCTTTGCCGCCCAAGGGTTCGCCGGGACGGATGAGCTGCAGATTGTTCAGGCCGCAGGCGATGCCCTTGTTGCCGTTGCTGTTGAAGGCGTACAGGTTGATGGACGCTCTGCCGTACACGCCGGAATACACCTCGGAGCGAGTCAGCACAGGATTGCGGTCCGCGTCCACGATGCCGGGAGCGGTGGCGGAGTTGGCGTTGATGAAGTAGGCGTTCGCATAGGCGGGATCATCGGGCCTTTCAATATCGCCGTCTCTCAGAGGGGTCTTGATTGCGGAGAGAGGAGGCACGCTGCGGCCGCTGCCCTTCAGCTTGGCCTGTCCCTCCTGATACGCGGCTTCAATGGCGGCCTTGATCTTTGCTACCGTCCGGGTATCAGACTTCGGGATGATCAGCGACACCGAGTACTTCGGCGTGCCGCCGTTGATGGACTTGGGTTCCCAGACGTTGGCGTAGGACCAGCGGGTGTCGGGACCGGTGATGACTTTCATAGGGTTGTTGACTCTGTTTGTGTTGTTAAACATATTACATTTCCTCCATAAAATCATTTTTTGCGGTGTTCCATTCGGGCCGTTTATCGCTCGACCGCACGAGCGTCGGCCTGCCTTGCGGCTTTTCAATGTAGGGTGCAAGAAGTTCATCAAAGCGGGATTTGCCCAGCAGTTTCTGCATGGCGGTGATGCCGAGGAGCTTCTTCTCGTAAGGATCGAAGCCTGCGCCCTCTACGGCTGTGGCTACAGCGGTTTCGCTGGTGTATTTGCGGTTGGAGCGGCCCTCGACCAGCTTCCAGCCAGGGAAAACCGTGCCGCTGACTGCCTGCCGGAGAGCGTATTCCTTCACATCCGCAGCCCAGGCGGTAAGAGCGTCCACTTTGTCCAGAATGTCGGCAATCTCCTCATCGGTCAGTAGAGGAGGCTCCTCAAAGTCGTACCGGGCAAGCGCCAGATTCGCTTCGGCGCGTTCCCGGCATTCAGCCTTTGCCTTGCAGAATCGGCACCATTCGCCGCAGTGAAAATCGCCGCCGCCCTCATATGCCAGCTTCGCTTTATAGGCCAGGTCGTTCTGCGCCCATTCGAGCAGACTATCCTTTTCCATGACGCAGACGCTGATGTTGGATTTCCGGGGCTGGTAGATGGTCATACGGACGGAATCAATGTCGTAGATGCCGTCGAAGATCTCCAGAGCGCCCAGGGCATACAACATCATCTGCGGATTATCCACGGCGCTGACCTCCACGCCTTTGCCGTGCTTATAGTCCACGATGTTCAGCTCGCCGTCAGCGATGACGATGCAGTCAGCGGTGCCGAAGCCGTCCTGTACCCAGCGGGAGAAATCCACTCGCTGCTCGATCAGGATGACCGGGTCGGCACAGGTCTGTTTTGCGGTCTCCAGAAGCTCCGATACATAGGCGGCATACCCGGCGGCGCAGTCCTCCATCTCCTCGTTGTACCAGGTGAGGTTTTCGATGGGATTGTCCGTCGGAATACCCAGAGCCTGCTTCAGACGAAACTCACAGAGTGCGTGGGCATCCGTTCCCTCGGCGGCGTAATCGCTGCCCTTGTCCTCGTAGGCTTCGCACAGCCTTGCGGAGGGCGGACAGTTGAGCCACCGTTCGGATGAAGAGGCGGATAAGATTGCGTGTTTAGCTGCCACCTGTCACCACCTCCGCTTCGGCGAGTAATGCCTTGTAGTGTGCGGGGTCGATCTGCGATAGCTTGGATGCGCCGTACTTCTGAAGCAGGGCGCGGATCTCGGCGGTGTGTCCCTGGCGGGACTTGTCCGCAAGCACGGCTCTGACCTGTTCCAGCGTCAGTTCCGGTTCAGGAGGAGAAGCAGGAGCATCCTCTGCCTGCGGCTCTCCGCTGAACATTTTCGCCAACCAGTCAGCGGCATCCGAAATAGCAGCGGCAGCACTGCGGAGTTCCTCGATGGTCTGTGCCATATCGCTCATTCTGCTTATGTGATTTTCCTCCTTCCCTGGATTTGCTCTGCTGGCGTGCGATGGTCAGGTTGCTCGCCAGTCTCTTCGACACCACGCTGATCGCAGTCAGGACATCAACAATGTCCTCACCGGCACGGGTGTCATAATGGTTTGCGTTGTAACTCATTTCGGCGTTTCCTCCTTTCCCAAGGCGTCTTGTGTTGCCTTTCACAGACCCATCTGGACAGGAAAGGAGGAGTTGGCCGAAAGATTTTTAGAATTTTTCCTTGAGCCGTTTCAGAAGCTGATTGCGCTTATACACAAAGGTGTTCCGGGGCATATGCAGCCGCTCTGCGCCGGCGCGTTCGAAAAGCCCGTCCGCAATTGCCATGAGGATCTCGTAGCTTTCCGGGTCAGATGCCTGAAGCTCCGAGAGCAGACCGTTCAGGATTAGGGAGTCAATATCGATCTCCGTGGTCAGCCTGCCGTCCGAAAGAAAGCTGGTGCGGGAGACACCATTCTCATAAGCGTTCTCAATCTCTGTGTCGATGGAGAGCTGCTGGGGTGCGTCTTTCGGGATACAGCGGAATTCGCAGGTATCGCAGAGACCGTCACATTTGTAGCTCTTTTTATACGGGATGCAGCAGGCTCCGGCTCTCTGCTTTGCCTTGCGGGTAGTCCCTACGAACCGCTCCCAGTCACATTTCTGTTCTGAGGTGACCTCGATCCACTGATTGAGTGGACGGTAATAAATGGTTGATGCGTTCTGATTTTCACTGGTTTTCATAAAAAATCCTCCGTTTGTCGATTTCTCGAAACGGAGGATTCTGGGTGCTGCCACAAAAGGGTGTAAAAACCTAACCGCAGTCCTAACGGAATTCTCCGCTTCGGATTGCAGCTAACCCGCTCAAAAGGCAGCTGTGATATTGAGTTGTACCGCCGGATACTGTTGAGCCATCAGTGATCAGGTGATGCGGTGTTGGGCGGTAAGCAGTTTAATGTCGTGCTCAGGACAGATTGACTATCTTAGGTCTGCTTCAATTGCATAAAGTTCGTTGAAAAGCTCTTGAAGTGTATGGACACTTGCTTTTTCAAGATTTCTGACGCCATGATTTTTTAGAACAAATGTAATGGTTTTATCAGCTGAATCCAAGTGGGACTCAATGAAATCAATACTGCTTTCAATGCTGATAACCAGATTTTGCTTATCATTATTTTTCATTGATTTTCTCCTCCTTGTCGTGTATTCAGCTTCAATCCGGATTTTGGCTGTGTTTGTACTTACAATTTTACTTAGAGAGGTGGAGGCAAAAAACGAATGGAAAAAGAATGAAATCGGAAGATTTTCGGAACGAAAAAACAGAGTTCCCGCTCACTGCGGAAACCCCGGAAAGATAAAAATATGTTTTGTATTGGTAAGTTGTGTATCTATCAAAACGATGCGAATAAGTAGGATAACGATCAGATATTAATTTGGACTTTGAAAAATCAAAGTTAAACACGAATGTTCTCGATATTGACTTGTTGAATACAAAGGTTTGTGTTATAATACTTTATTAACAGTATCAGTGTATATTCAAGCAAGGAGGATCGCTGATGGAATATAACTACAATAATCTATGGAAACTGTTAATAGATAAAAAATTGATGAAAAAAGATCTGATGGAAAAAACCGGCATCACATCATCTACCATTGCCAAGATGGGGAAAAACAAAGCAGTAAGTATGGAGGTTCTCGGCAAAATATGTATAGCTTTGGATTGTAGTATAGGCGATATCGTTGATGTGATTAAAGAAGATTAATTTGAGGTGAATGAAACTATAGCAGAAGGAGGTAATCAAATGGAGCATCTTTGTGTCGGCTCATATGTGAGAATTATGACATCATGCGCTATTCCCGCAGAGCGCAAGTTTGATTCTTTCTGCGAGAAAATCATGTTGTCGCTATGTCCGGTAGGTTCCACAGTCTTTTCATATACTTCAGCCGATGGGTATGAGGTTACCTATTCGTATACTAATTTCAATAAGATTCACTCTGCAAGCCAGAACCTGCCAACCGAGGTTATGCAAATGGCTCTAAAGAAAGAGGTTCGTGCAATCGAACGGTATTTTATTCAGATTATCATCCCTGCAATGGAAGAGGCTCGTAAGAAAAACGCTGTGCTTGCATTGAAAAATGTCATTCTGAAAGATGCCACAATCGCTGATACTACCCAGCTTGGTACAATTGGCAACCTCACAAAGAATGACCTTAAGAGTAAAAATGAGTTTGTACTTTCCGAATTCCTGACAGATGTGTTCATCTATGCTGTCGCAAAAACGGATAATACGGTAGAGACTGCTTTCACAAAATCTATCAAGAAGGATTTCTATGCAGCCTATAATCCAATGGCGAATACCATCAAATTTTACGAAGTAACAAAGCCGAAAACTGTGGCAGCAATACCTCTGACGAGCAAGGGAAAATTTGATAAAGTTTTTACGCCCGTATCAAGCGAGACGCTTTCCATATCAGCAAAACACGACTTGCAGATTTTCTGTTTGAAGTTTGATGATTTTGATTTTGACTATCACGGCCTGTGGAAGCATCTTCGGAATAATATCGGATATTATGTCTATTCCAGAGCTCAGATTGAGACTTACATGGAAGATGATGAGATTTCCGCACTTGCCTACGATGCTATAGCGTATATCAAAAAAGCTATCTCTGACGGGAAATTGCCAACCGGCAATGAACTTGGAGAACTATTGCTGTACATATTCCTGGAACAAGTTCTCGGTGCTCCCAAATTAATGAGTAAGGTCGAAATAGGAAATCATGCCGGATTTATGACGAGCGAAAGCTCTGGCATCCACCTTCTTACCGCTAACGAGGCTGTTCCTTTTACTCAGGTCATTCTCGGGACTTCGATGATAAACGGCGACCTGCAAACTGCGATAGATTCAGCCTTTTCGGATGCCCAGAAACTAAAAAGCAGAAAGAAGGACGAGCGGCAATTTGTTGAATCAAACATATTTGCGGCCTCTTTCCCAACAAAGATTTACGATCAGCTAGAAGCAATTATCCTGCCTTCTGAAACAGGTAGCCAAAAGCCTGCCACGGCGTTTGGTATGTTTGTTGGATATAGTTTGAGCGGAATGTCTGCAAGCGGAAAACCCGTAAACGAATATCAGGACGATGTGCTTGAGCAGGTTAGGAATGACATCAAAAATAACGTGTCATTCATTGAATCGAAAATCACGCAGTATGGTCTTGACGGCTATTCCATGTATATCTATTTGCTTCCTTTCGCTGATGCAGACGAAGATAAGAAAGATATCATGGACAAACTGCTACAATCCGAAGGAGGTCAGGCATGAGTAATTTTAGGAAGGTCACCTTCGGGGAGCATTTGTTTTCGAGAATAGATGATAACGCTTATCTGCAAAAACTGTATCACAATATCCTTATCAACTATTCCAAGCGCCTGTTCGGTTTGGATGAGATAGTGGAACAGCCTGTCAATATTGGAGATGCTTTGACTTTTGCCGATGTGCTTTCAAAATCCTGTGGCACAAACCTGTCGGATATTCATAAGACTCGTGCGCAGGAAATGGTCGCACTGCTTTATGATATGTATCCTCAAAATGAGCAAGTGAAGTATTATCTCGGCTCAGTTCTTGCCAATACGGGGAATTTCCTCGGCATGAATAGGCTGACGCCGGATTTTGAAAATGCCTCTCTGCTTGAGCGTGTGTTCATGCACTTCAACATGGATTACCTGTCCGTGCCGTCCGATGGCGGGGCTCGTTTCTTTCCTGCACAGAAAGAAATATACGACAGTCTGTCCAGACCCTATTTCAGCTATTCCGCACCTACATCTATGGGGAAGTCCTTTATGATGCGTGCGTTTATTAAGCAGCAAATCATGGATGGAGCAAAGAAGAATTTCGCTTTGCTCATCCCTACGAAGGCACTGATAAACGAGGTTACGAGCGAATTAATCGAGAGTCTCACCACTCTCTTGAAGGAGACGGATTACCGTATTGTGACATCCTCTGGATCGATGGCATTAGAGATGAAGCATAACTATATTTTCGTCCTGACTCCAGAACGAATGCTTTACATTCTGATTGATGATCCTGACCTTAAGATTGACTATTTGTTTGTGGACGAGGCTCATAAAATATCTTCCGGTGATAATAGGAGCGCATTCTATTACAAGGTCATCAACAAGTTAGAAGAACGGCACAGTAATGCACACATTATATTTGCATCGCCAAACATTCCAAATCCGGGAGTTTATCTCGATACGCTGTCAAAGGGAGAAGGGGCCATCGGAGAGGAATCTATAGTGGCGTGCAGATATGCTCCTGTCAGTCAGCTAAAATACATCGTTGACCTGTGGGAACGCAATATTCGTATCTTCGATTCGTACTCGAAAAAATTTATATTGCTGCACGAAATGAGCCGCCAGTATTCGTTGAGTGAGGTGATTGCCCGAATCGGCGATAAGCGACACAACATCGTTTATTGCAAATCAAAGAATGATGCTATTCAGTTTGCAAGAGATTATGCGGATACACAGAAACCAATCGGTGATAAAAAGCTTCAGGTATTTGCGGAGGCAATTCGCAGAGATGTCCACAAGGAATACTATCTCGCCGAATTGGTGGAAAGAGGTGTGGCGTACCATATCGGCTATCTACCGGCCAATATTCGTATGCAGCTTGAGGACTACTACCGTGACGGTCTAATCAAGACCATGTTCTGCACAAGCACCTTGCTTGAGGGAGTAAATTTACCTGCGGAGAACCTGTTTATTACAAGCTATAAGAAAGGTAGGAGCGATTTCTCAGAGGTAGACTTCAAAAATCTGGTCGGGCGTGTGGGACGCGCCAAGTATAACCTGTATGGCAATGTCTTTATCGTCCGGCTTCAAAGGCAGGAACGCGAGGAGGACTTACAGAAATTTGAGGATTTGCTGAAGGACGATGTGCCGCCGCAGAAACTGTCCATAGAAGCTGAGTTAAATTCGAACCAGAAAAAGCTCATAATAGATACGCTTCTTTCCGGTAGCGTTGAAATACATAAGTCCAAGAAGAACCAGAGCGAAGGCAATTACGAGTTGATGAGAAAAACGATGCTGATTCTTGTTGGGGATATCGTAGACGGCAGAAACAGCCGCATAAGGAGGGAATTTGCCCCGTACCTGACATCTGAAACTGAGTCGAAAATCCGAGAACAGTTTTCTGTGCCAGGGAAAAAGCCGGAGGACGATATCAATGTCTCGTATGACCAGATACAGGGTATTGAGAAGCTCATCCGCAACGGTCTTGCTTATCCGGAAATCAAAGATCTGAAACGCGGAGCAGATTATTATGAGACACTTGCGTTCCTCAACAAACTGGCAGTGGCATTTAAGTGGCGTATCTACGAAAATCGGACGCTCGGTGCTGGTGAAGGCAAAACATATACCAAACTAACATGGTATACCGTTCTCCTGATCCAATGGATGCAGGGACACGGACTTAGTTATATCATCGGACAAAGCATTGATGATTATGACAATAAAAAGCGCGAGGTAAAAGTCGATTACAATAAATGGGAACCTTTCGATGGCTCACAGAAGCATAAAAACATAATCATTGCCGATACGCTGGAGGCAATTGAAGATGTACTTCTGTTTCGGCTTTCAAACTACTTCCTGAAATTTTCGGAAGAATATAAGCGTCAGCATCCCAACGAACCGTTCACAAACGATTGGTACGAGTTTGTGGAGTACGGGACAACGAACTGTCTGCGAATCATTCTGCAGCGTAGCGGTTTTAAGCGGGATTCGACTGAATACATACGGCGAAATGCTGATAAATATGTACGAGGTACCTCAGATAATCCTAAGTTACTGAAAAAGGCATTACTGGAGTGCCCGAACGAATTGGTGAGAAGAGACACCGAAGAAGTCCAGTACAATGTACCAGAGTTATTCATAGATGAAGGAGAAGAGTGAAATGGCGAACTTTTATGAAACCGTGCTGACGGTATTGAAATCAGATGAGAGGTTTGTAGCCGAGGATGGCACTTTCCTGCGTAATGCAGTCTATGAGGCCGCAATGAAGATGGACGAGGAACTTATCCGTCTCCTTCTTACGAACGATGAGATACGTACTCGCTTCTTTGCGGAAGTCGATGGCGTAAAGGTCTTTGATAAGATGGGATTTGCATGGGTAATCAACAATCGGCAATTCCTACCGGATAGCTATACCAGATTCAAGAATAAAATCGGGCTTGTTGATGCATCGGAACAGATGCTGGCAACATCAGGAGAGGTGGAGCTTGTTTTCCCTTACAAGGATTGTGTTCTTGAAGGCGGTCAAACAAAAGAAGATCAAAAGCGAAGTGAAATTTTTTACAATGAAATGTTGGCTCCCGATGCCGTAGACAGGTTGCTTTATCCGAAAGTTTTTTGCAAGGCTAGGAGATACACAGAATCTGGTATAGAGGGAAATATTACTTTTACCGATGAAGACAATTTAATTATTAAAGGCAATAATTTGTTGGCTATATCCTCACTTTTAAAGAGGTTTGAGGGAAGAATCAAATGTATATATATTGACCCTCCGTACTTTTTCAATGAAGCAAAAGAAGCAGACTCATTCAAGTATAATTCCAATTTTCACCTTTCATCTTGGTTGGTGTTCATGAAAAACCGGCTTGAAATAGCGCAAAAACTTCTTGCCACAGGAGGAACTATTTGGATCAGCATTGGTGAAGACGGGATGCACTATCTAAAAGTAATGGCAGATGGGATTTTTGGCCGAGACCATTTTGTTGGAACAATCCCTCGCCGGACCCGTAATGGAAAATCAGATGTTCCATTCAATTTTTCTCAAGATTTTGATTGGCTACTGTGTTATACGAATGTGGATAATAAGAAAGCGCTTATTGGACGTAGCATAGAACGAAAGTACTATGAGACAGATGACTATCCAGGTCAGCCTTGGAGATTGGCAGACGCCACCTCACAGAGAACAGCCACCGAACGCCCCAATTCCTACTTTACGATGATTAATCCTAAAACAGGTGCAGAATATCCGGCAAGTGAAAAAAGAACATGGGCCGTAACAAGCGATACATTCGAAGAGTATTACAAAAAAGGAGCAATTGTTTTTCCGGGTGATTATGATTTTCTCAATATCGGCAAACCATACATGAGAAAATTCAAGAGTGAGGATGATTGCAGCGGAAAATTGTCTGCAGTAATTTCTGATTTTCAAATTCAAGAATTTCTTCAAACGCTATTTGGAAACGCCAAAAATAAGGATGGAAATAGTGAAATAGATGCCATGTTCGGACGCGAAGAGTTCGACTATGCAAAGCCCGAAAATCTCATTAAGGCAATCCTCGAAGTGGCAACTAGCGAGGGGGACATTGTTTTGGACTTTCACCTTGGCTCAGGAACAACCTGTGCTGTCGCCCACAAACTGGGACGCCAGTATATTGGTGTAGAGCAGATGGATTATATTGAAACTGTGTCAGTGGAAAGGTTAAAAAAAGTCATTGAGGGGGAGCAGGGAGGTATTTCAAAGGAGGTCAATTGGCAAGGCGGAGGTTCCTTCGTTTACTGCGAACTGGCAAAGCTGAATCAAACGATTATGGAAGAAATCGAGGCCGCTACCGATGATGTCGCCTTGTCCGACATCTATGGAAGGATGGTAAAGTCCGGCTTTATCAGCTACAAGGTAAATCCGGCTGATATCGATGCGGCTGCTGATGATTACGCTGCGCTCTCGCTGGATGACAAGAAGCGATTTCTGATGGAGATTTTGGACAAGAATCTCCTATATGTGAATTACTGTGATATTGATGATGAGGAGTTTGGCATCTCCGATGAGGACAAGGCGTTTACGAGGAGCTTTTACAGGGAGGGATAAACGATGGCATTCTTATACGAAAAAATAGATGCTTTGCGTGAATACGGCAGCAGTGCTGTTCTCCCTTTTTATATTCCGGAGAACCTGAACCCGAATTTTGAGCTGCGCCCGTATCAGAAACAGGCGTTTGAAAACTTTATAACGCATTTCGAGAGCAGTAACCGTCCGAAGCCTACGCAGGTGCTTTTCCATATGGCGACCGGTAGTGGCAAGACTCTGATTATGGCAGGACTGATGCTGTATCTCTACAATCAGGGATATCGCAATTTTCTGTTCTTTGTTAATCTCTCGAATATCGTAGAGAAAACGAAAGAGAACTTTTTAAATGCAATTTCCTCTAAGTACCTTTTTGCAGATGAAATTGTGCTGGATGGAGAACGAATTCGAATCAACCAAGTGGATAATTTCCAGTATGCTGAACCGGATGCGATCAATATCTGCTTTGCCACGACACAGGGACTCCACATGGATATGTGGATGACAAAGGAAAACGGAATGACCTTTGACGACTTTGACGGACAGAAGGTTGTGCTGATTTCCGATGAGGCGCACCATCTGAATGTTGATACAAGGAAGAAAATGTCTGCTGACGAAGAATCAAGCTATCATTCCTGGGAGCAGACTGTAAAGAATATTTTCGACCGAAATGCTGATAACATTCTGCTTGAATTTACAGCTACTTGTGATCTTGCAAACCCGGCGATTCGCGCGGCATACGAAAACAAGATCATTTTTGACTATCCCTTGGCCAAATTTTATGGAGACAGGTATTCCAAGGACATCCTCACACTTCGTTCTGACTTGACAACCATGGAAAGGGCTTTACAGGCACTTGTCCTCAGTCAGTACCGTTTGAAGGTGTTTCAAGATCATCGCCTCGCAATTAAACCTGTTGTACTTTTTAAAGCTGCTAAAATTGCCGACAGCAAGGACTTTATGGCTGAGTTTATTGAAACGGTAAAGAAACTGACAGGAGCACAAATGCGCAATCTTTCTACTGCCGTAAACAATGACGTCATGCACAGAGCCTTTGCTTACTTCGTAAACAATGGTATCTCTTTTGATACGCTTGCTGCGGAGCTTCGTGATGATTTTTCCGAAGAGCATTGTGTTTCCGTAAATGATGATAAGGATGCCACGCAGAAACAGCTCCTTTTGAATTCGCTTGAAGATGCGGACAATCCTTACCGTGCTATTTTTGAGGTTAAGAAACTGGATGAAGGCTGGGATGTCCTGAACCTGTTTGATATTGTTCGGCTTTATGAAACGAGACAGTCCAGCGGCAAAAAAATAGCTCCCGCCACTATATCGGAAGCACAACTCATCGGTCGTGGAGCACGGTACTGTCCGTTCCAGCTTGACGATGAGCAGCCGAAGTTTCAAAGGAAGTACGATGAAGACGTAACCAGTGAGATGCGTGTCTGCGAGACGCTCTATTATCATTGCCAGAACGACCATCGCTATGTAACGGAACTGCGTAACGCCTTGCGAGAAATCGGTTTGGATACCGACAAAATCATCCAGCGTGAATATGTCCTTAAGGACGAATTCAAGGCCACTGATTTATACCAGCAGGGCTTGATTTTCTTAAATGACAGAGAGGTAAAAGACAGAAAAGATGTGCGTGGTCTCACGCCGACCGTCCGGGATAATATATACCGTTTCCAGGCTGAGACGGGCGCCTCGGGCATCGATGCTGTTATGGAGGAAAATGCACAGAGCGTTGATCCTGCTATTAATTTAAAAACGGTACATTTGACTATCAAGGAAATAGCAGCCATTAATTATGCCGTTGTAAATAAGGCTTTGATGAAATATCCAATATTCAAGTTCAACACCTTGCGCTCATATTTTCCGAACATTTCATCTACGAGACAGTTCATCACGGATAATGAATATCTTGGTGCTGTCCGTATAGACATTCAGAGCAAGGATGAACATCCGACTATGGAAACGCTTTATGCGGCAGTTTTCTACGTTCTTGGTAAAATTGCTGGTTCTATTTCCAGCATTGAGGAAACATACCGAGGAACAAAGACTTTTAGAGCGAAGAACATTAGAGATGTCTTTCGTAACAAGATAGTCAATTATACAGATCCACATGATGGTGGAATTGGCATATCGCAGAACGATTCATCTGTGAAGATCGACTGGAAAATCGATCTCTCAACAGAGGACTGGTTTGTTTATACCGATAACTACGGAACATCGGAAGAAAAGGCATTTGTTGCTTACTTCCGAGGATATGTCGCTCAGTTACGAAAAATATATAATCGTATCTATCTGATCAGAAACGAGCGTGAATTCCACATTTATTCGTTTGAAGACGGCGAACGTTTTGAGCCGGACTATGTTCTTTTCCTACAGAGGGATAAAACGGATGGCTTTGAGCAGCTTCAGATTTTTATCGAGCCGAAAGGTACCCAGCTTCTTGAAAAGGATGCTTGGAAAGAAAGATTTTTGCTTCAATTAAAGACAGAGGCTGTACCAGCAACTATTTTCGTAGATGACAATGACTATAAGATTTGGGGGCTTCACTTCTTTAATCAGGAGAATCGCATGAAAGAATTTGACTCAGAGTTTGCAGCATTGATTGGGAAGTGACGGAAAAAGGAAGGAAATACTATGCCAAGGAGTAAAACTTTAAAACTATTTTTGATGGATGGAGAGCCGAGCGGAAGGATTAAATGCTCCTTGGCCAACTGGACCGGGATTGCATATAAAATCCCTCGTACTGCTTTAGACAAGTGCAAAGATTTGGATATTCTCAAACAGAGCGGCGTGTATTTTCTGTTCGGCACGGATAAGGCGGATAATGCGGTGGTGTACATAGGCCAGGCTGGAGTTCGTAAAAATGGCAAAGGTCTTCTTCTGCGAGTACAGGAACCGCATAACTCTATTGATTATTGGACTGAGGCAGTCATGTTTACTACGACCAACAACTCTTTCGGACCGACGGAAATAAGCTATCTTGAAAATCGCTTCTGTAATATGGCGATTGAAGCCGGACGGTATGTTGTTAAAAATGGAAATGACCCAAATCCTGGGAATATAACCGAGGAGACAGAGAGTGAACTTGAAGAGTTTATTGACTATGCGAAAATTGTGATGGGCACTCTTGGGCATAAAGTGTTTGAACCGTTTGCTCCTTCTGCAGAATCCGCTGACAAAGAACCAGTCCTATACATGGAATATGGAAAAGGTAAGGCATCTGGTAAAAGAACGAGCGATGGATTTGTTGTGCTGAAAGGCAGCATAATCAATCCCACCATGACGAAGAGTTGCCCTGAAAGAGCCGTAAAGGACCGTAAGAAGTATGAGAACAAAATTGACAGCAATGGGATTTTAACAGCTGATGTATTGCTTTCCAGTCCTTCATCAGCAGCTGGATTTGTTGGTGGCGCTTCCTTAAGCGGAAATGCACTCTGGAAAGATGCTGAAGGGAAAACTTTGAAAGAGCTTCTTGAAGCAGATCGAACTTTTTAATTTTTCCACACCTTTTAATTATTCCAAAATCGATACACCGCAAGGCTGTCACTCCGCCACATTGCTGAGCGGCAGCAGGGCAACTGAACACATAAAACAAGGGCTTCTAAAGTCAGCGCATGGTTTCGGAAGTCCTTATTTCAAGCCTTTTTCGGTGGCTTTTTCTTTTGTATCAAAATCAGTAGGAACATAGACCCATTGTACAATACTGAAGAGAGATAGGTTGAGACGATGAAAATACCATGCACTCGGCACTGCAGTCAGGTTGAAGCGATGGCGCAATCTCTCTGTTTGATATATAATAAGGAAAAGATGTTATAGTTGACATGTTCCCATTTACGGACAGGCTTGAAGCGAAGGGAAAATCTAGTTGATATGTTCTTATGCACCTATGTGGATATGTTTCCGCAAACAGACGAACGATCTGACATCAAAATGAACGTATCGAGCCATGTGGAAACAGTGGCTCTGCTGACGAGAAAAGCCCGATAAATCAAAGGTTTCCGCCGATTTGGGGCGAAAATGGTTGTGTGTTTCAGTTTCCGCAGAATGGGTATGAGGAAATTGATTTACCTAGGGGGATATGCTGTGGGAAACAGAAGATATACATTTTGGCGAAAGGATATGTTTTCGCAAAAATAAAATAGTGGCATTACATTTTCATTAATTGAAGATGTGATGCCATTTTTATAAATAAAGGCTTCATAAAACGGATAAATACATTTTGCGATAATTTATGGTGTGCAGATTGTCAATTGTATCAAATATCGCTGAATCTCCTTGACTTTTCTACCTTCCAGAGTGATATATTAAATGCTTATAAATCACAAAAAACAACATAAAACAATAGGAAATATATTGAAAACTGCATCGAAACTTGCTATAATAAACTTGCTATATTTTGCTTGTTCGGAGGTGCTGGAATGGGAGAAATCGGAAATGACAAATGGGTAGGCATAGATGAAGCTGCGGAATATCTGGGAGTTAAGCCCGGAACAATCCGCGATTGGATTAGGAAAGGCAAGGACATACCCGCACATAAAATAGGCAAACAGTGGAAATTCAAATGCTCAGAATTAGACAATTGGGTATCCAGTGGAAAAAGTGCAATGGACTGATGTGCTTACTATGCCTGGGAGGAATTGGGAAATGATTAAAACTCCACATGAATTAAGTGAAGAATATTATCAGTTCGTTGATGAGTTTACGCAGACGGATTTCGAGGATGAAAAACTTCTCGGAAAATTCTATACCGATTATGATATAGCGACGAGCATGATGCAGGTGTTGAGTCAGCATTATATGTACGACACCTTTTCTTCAGAATTACACATTATTGATCCATTTTGCGGAGATGGAAGGCTGATTATTTCTTTGCTTTCAGAATTACACAAATCAGGGAAATTACCTTCTGATCGGTTGTTCATCTCAGTTTGGGACATAGATGGGAATGCTGTGAATACGGCAAAAAGTGAGATAGCACAGTTTTGCGAAACTGTTGGATTGAGGTTTGAGATTGATGCACGTCAGGCAGATGCTTTTGTAGAGTATAATGCTGTTCGTGGCAAATACGATATATGTGTTACAAATCCTCCGTGGAGTCTGTTAAAGCCTCAAAAGCTCTTCAGCAAGAGTAATGGCGAAGAAGCTATGGTTGGCTATCGAAATGCAATAGAGCAGTATGATTCATACATGAAAGAGGCGTTTGTAATTTCGCAGCCCTCTTCAAAATTTGGAAAATGGGGGACAAACCTTGCACGTTGTGGAACTGAAGTAGCACTTAGACTAATAAAATCAGACGGATTTTGTGGCATTGTTTCTCCTGCCTCGTTGCTTAATGACCAAGTTTCAAGCAAACTCAGAGTTTGGATTTTTGAGAACTATAAAGTCATTAATGTTTCTTACTACCCTGCGGAGTTAAAGCTCTATGGTAGTGCAGATATTTCAAGCGTTACCATAGTGGTTAAAGGCGGTGAAACTGACCAAAGTCTTAGCGTTAGGATTTATAGCGATAAGAGAAAGTATAAAGAGAAAAAAATAGAAAAGGCCGTCTTTGAATATATCAAACGGACAGGTTATTGCATTCCTTTAAAAACTGGAATAGAGGCCATACCTATAATGATGTATCTTGAGCAGTTGCCTTCAACGGATGAATTCTGCAATGAAACTGGATTGCACTTTACACGTGAATTGGACGAAACAAGAGTAAAAGAAAAACTGTTACATACTGGTAAAATTGAATTTGCAAAAGGCTATATGGTAGACAGGTATTCTTTTACGAGCGATCAGTTATTCTTAAATGAGGAAATGGTAATTCCTCCGCCGAGTTCATTCATGAGCAAGGTCGTGTGGCGCGATGTGTCACGCGACTCTCAAGTGCGGCGAATCAAAGCCACATTGTTGCCACCTGGATTCATCTGCGGAAATTCTCTCGGCGTGGTCTATGGAGATGAAGCCGCACTTTTAAGCCTCAAAATGCTGCTTGCGATCATGAATTCGATGATATTTGAGTATCAAGCGAGGAGCATGTTGGTATCCAATCACGTGTCAGCAGGAATCGTGAAGCAGATTCGTGTTCCTCGACCGTCCGTTGATATGAACATTATAGAATTAGTGGATAAGCAATTGGCAGGTCAAGACGTTGAAGATGCTATTGAATTGGCAGTCGCGCATCTATACAACCTCTCAGCTGATGAGTACGAAATCATTGTAGATTCGTTCAAGCTGGATCAGGAAAAACGAACAAACATTGTTCGGCAGTATCGAGAAAAAAGTCAGGATGGAGAAAAGAAAACCATGATTTTCAATCACTACGCATCTTCGTTGAGTGAATTGGATATGCAAGTAATAAAGTGCGTTCCACCGGGGGGTAATTGGAAGAATATCCCGGAGAGTGTGCCGTCACAAAGGCTTGCTCAAATCAGAGAAAGCTACAAAGCAGGGAAAGGGAGTCGATCTACATATTACGGTAGGCTTCGTCCTGAAATGCCTGCATATACAATCAACACCTATTTTAACCGTCCTGGAAATGGATGCAATATGCATTACAACCAAGACAGGACAATATCACAAAGAGAAGCTGCTCGTTTTCAGAGCTTTCCAGATTCGTTTGAGTTCATCGGGTCGCTTGGGGCGATAAATAATCAGATTGGAAACGCCGTACCACCACTGCTTGCCTATCAGATTGCTAAAAACATTCCTTTCAAGGGACAGTTTGTTGACCTTTTCTGCGGTGCAGGAGGACTTGCATTGGGCTTTATTTGGGCTGGTTGGACTCCGATAATTGGGAATGATATCGACAACTACGCAGTAGAAACACACAAGCGAAATCTTGGTGGAGAAGCAATTGTCGGGGATATTAATAGTCAAGAAGTGCATGATGCGATTGTGGATGCGGCGGTAGCTGCAAAGAAAGCAAATCCTCACCTTCCTCTATTTGTTCTTGGAGGACCGCCTTGTCAAGGATTCTCGACTGCGAATACAAGGCGAGGTGCTGAAGATATGCGCAACTGGTTATTTAAGTCCTATGCCAGAATAGTCAAGGCAATCAAACCGGATGGCTTTGTATTTGAGAATGTTCGTGGAATTCTCAATTTAGATAAAGGACAATTCTTTGAGATGATAAAGACCGAGTTGAAAGAATGTGTTACAGAAATCAAAGTAAACCAGGTTAGCGCGGCTAACTTCGGAGTTCCGCAACGTAGAGATCGTGTAATAATCATTGGCGGGGATGCTAATCTTGTTCAAGGCTTTAGTATGAAGGAAATATCCTGCGTTCTCAAGGATGGACAATTATCGATCCTCCCCTCTGTAATAGGTGTCGAGGACGCAATTGGCGATTTGCCGCCGCTTCAACCAGGAGAAGATGGAAGTGGATATAATTATCGTTTTCCTGCGGCAAATCCTTATCAAAAATTTATGCGAGGAGAAATAACTGTGGACGAATACCTTGACAGTTACCTCTGATAAAATAAGCCGACCACCTACGATTAACAGATGGTCGGCTATTTTTTATTCGTCAGCAGTTTCTCTTGAATAACGGGGATCATCCCAATTGGAGGATAGTTCTTGAGCGACTAACTCCATAATCTGTTTGAGCAGTTCTTTTACTTCAATAAATTCTCGCATGTTCTTTAGCGCGGTATAATCTACAGTAGACAAAAATGCTTCGATTTCAGCATCAATTCGATCTTCATCAGAAAGAGCCGCGATAAGAGTCTCATTCAGCTTTTTCATTTTGCTGTTGATATTGGACAGAATGCTGAATGCTTGTTCTTTCAGCGACTCAATCTTTGCATTAGTATATGTGTATCCATTGCGGTTTTCTTTCTTTGCATATTCGGAAAGCGAAGAAAAAGCGACTCGTATTTTTCTCGTTTTCTGAATACTGACATATCTCAAAGTGCTTGCTTCCCTCGAAAAATCCACAGTTACAATCTGGTGACTGATTTTTGTCGATCCAGGAATGATGTCGTAGTCATAGTCAGCATACTCCAAATTGAGGAGTGTAAAGAGAAAAAGAAATTCGTTTCTGTCAATAAAATCAGCCAAAAGCATCATCGCAACATTGCGATTATCACGCATCACACGGCTAAGTCTCAATGCAGATTCTTTATCGGTGACCTTTCCTTTGCATTTTTGCCAAATCGAATCAGCATACCAGGTTGCAACAGTTTCTCCGGCTTTTTCAACTTCAATCAAGTGGAGAACATCAGAATAATACATCCTGTTATTCTTTGCGCTGTTACAAGGCTTACAAAGGAACTGAAACTCCGGTCTATGGCAGAAGCCAAGGGATATTGGGCCGATATGATCTGCACTACATGGACGAGGATGATGTCCGCCGTTTACTTCGTTTGCGCAATGTTCCTTTTTCATGCCAGGATTAGAGTTTATAAAGCCCATCAACTTATTGGCTGTGATCCAGTTACCATCACTCCAATTTTCAAAAGCTCTCCTGTCAGTTGAATATGATGCGAGATTTTCTTTTGAACGACCTTTGTCTGCTGTGGAACGACAGCAGCGATTAAAAGTATGAAAACCGTCAAGTCGATCAGGAGCATTGGACATTGCACCAGGGCTAAGCATACTTGGTTCTTTGGGAATATAGCTTTGCTCTATCCATGATGTCCATGCAGAAAGGTCATGGGGCAGATTAGGAATTTCTTTCACCTGTGTACATTTGAGTAAGCCCGGTAAAGCATCGTAAGCCACATCTCCATATGTATCAACGAGGGATGTAACAAAATCCAGAATGTGAGTTACTTCTTCCATTTCTACAGAACCATCATAAAAAGAGAGTTTCTGAACCCTTTTCATAAAATTGGTTGACAAATAGCAATAACGAATATCCATAACACGACCGCAGACTTTACAAGGATGAAGCTTAGTAGGATGGATAGTTTTGGCAACCTTACTAATCCATTTATCTTCATCTGTACTGATTCCTATTTCGGCAGCCTTTTCTACCCACCATTGATAACGCTTGTCGTGAGAAAATTGAAAAACGCCTGCACCTCTGTTTGATGGAGTTTCCCATTGAATTGTTCCGTCATCGTGGCGCAAGTCCGGCATCCCGGCATATGCAGGATGATTAACAATTTCTTCTTCATATTGAAGAAAGGCTTCGTTAGCCTCCAAATTTGTTCGTTTATTTCCTTTTGTAGTCATTTTATCCTCCGTGCTTATTTGAATAGGTGAAATTCTTCCTTTGTCATTCCAGCATCTAACGCCTTATAGAAAAAGCGTGATGCAATAGATGAGTAAGGTTTCCACTTCTGGCATTTTTTATAGATAGCATCCTCGCTGCAATCGTCCGTCTTATATGCCCAGCGATAAGTTTGTAAAAAAGCACCATCCTCAACGGGGAGAACATCTGGACGATCAAGAACAAACATTAAGAACATTTTTGCAGTCCATTTGCCTATGCCATGAAACTTGGTAAGGTGTAGCATGACTTCCTCGTCAGACAAAGAATACATTTTATCGAAATCCAGATCTCCACATATTATGGCTTCGGTGACACCACGGATACATTTGACTTTTGAAGATGATGTTCCAGTTCCACGTATCTCATCATCTGAAAGTGCATTGACTTTTTCAGGAGTCACATCGCCATCGCATAAATCTTCAAGCCTTTTATATATTTTCTGACCTGCTTTTACAGATAGCATTTGCTCGATGATTTCATGCACTAAAAAGGAATAAATGCCTTCGTTATGCGGAACATAGGTTATGGGACCGACCATACGAATGACCTTAGCCAGACGTTTATCTTTTTTGCATAGGTATTGGACAGCGGGGTGATCCATATCGAGTGTTACGACATTTGGCAAGATACCACCTCCCTAGTCAATCCTTTACCGTTTCCATAATATCCTCTAATGTGCAGTCCATAGCCTCACAGATTTTCAGAAGTACATCTGTGGTGATATTCGCTCCTTTGCTTAGTTTGGCAATGGAAGCTGAACTGACACCGCTTTTCTCTGCAAGCTCATGTTTGTTCATGTTCTTATCTATCAGCATTTTCCATAACTTATTGTAACTTATACGCATATTTTGCCTCCTGCTTTTGCATGTAGATATTGGGGATTACTGATCCTCCGGGTTATAAACCTCGTTCAAAAAACCATATCGTCCTTCTTCTTTGTTTCTGGAGAACTGAATTACATGAACACCGTTTTCATCGCTCTCATCTGGGACAAACGGCATACGCTTTGTTTGCTCCACAATAATTACTTGGCGTTCGTGAGCATGAGAGATAAGGTATTCTATGAAATTTTGCTTAATCGTATCGCTTTGTTCTTTATGCTCTGCCTCTGATAATTGGGTCAGTGAAGAGTCTACGGCATAGAAGCCAGGGGCATTTCTATCAAGATCGATAAGGTATCCGCTCATTGCAAGTGTAGTTATTGTGTTCAGTATTCCGCAGAAACCTCCGCCCATTGAAACGGACTTCTTGAAACCACCAATTTCAATATCAAAGTTTTCCATATTGAGCCTTGCAGAAGCAGCACCCCAATTTTAGATGCCTGCAAGATTCCTCTTAGCTTTTCTTCAAAACCGTGGATGATATCATAATCGTAATCCTCATAAATGTTGTGTTTGGAGAGTTCCGATGTCTCTTCAGTTTCCTTGTTGAACAGCTCGCTTCTATACTGAGTTTCATTTTGACGTACTATCTCTAATTCGCTTGTGAGGCGTATTAGGCTTAGTTGTTGCTCCAATTCCTCTTCAAACACAGATAATCTCGGTTGTAGTTGCTCGGAAACCAGAGTATCAACAGTTTTTTTCTTTTCTTCCAATGTGCGAATCGTAGCAATAATAGTTTCCTGTTGATGTTCTACGCTGCGCTGTGCACCACTTAGCTCTGACAGATGACTTTTTATTTTTTCAAGTTCTGCAGCAGATGCGTCAATAAATGAGGTATCCTGTACGCGCTCGGTTTTTTCTCCGCAGATAGGACATTTGACTTTTTGGCGAACCGGCGAGACGGTTGATGCGCCGTCAACAATGAAACCAATCCGTCTTATGTCAGATTGGTATTGGTGGCGAAGAACAGCAAAATTATGTCCGACTGTCCTGGATTCGGAAAGTTTACCATTCAATTCATAAATCTGTGACATTAGTTGCTGACTGTCTCGGGTAGCAGCATCCACTTGTGCTTGCAATTCTGCGATTTCTTTTCTAACCTGTTCAACGTTTGAGCGAGGGTTTGTAATATTGGAGGATGAGAGTGTTTCCTCCAACGTTTCACGCCTTCTTGTAAATTCATCGACCTTTTCCTGAATATAGCCGATAAGGGCTTTCTTCTTTGCCTCGCTTATTTTTGGGTCTTCATCTGCGGTGAGATCGTTTGCGTCCTGTCCTGTTAGAAGATATAACAGGACAGCAGCAGATGCCGTATGCCCCACGCTTCCAGGAGCCAACAATGCAGAACTTTCTCTTGCAACATCTGCCTGTCGTATAAAGAAGAGATGGAGCATACTTCTCCAGGTTAAGTCCTGTGTCTTTGATCCCTTTTCAGCTGAACGAACAGAATGAACCTCATCAATTCCAAGCAGATGAAGATAAACGGCGTTGATATTCTTTTTGGCTTTATGACCTACACTATAAGTGCCATGCTCCACCGTTGGATCGGTACCGCTGACAGCAATTTTAGTATCGCCGATTTTGCGTTCGAGAATGACTGTCCCATTACCTGTTATCAAGTGAAGTGTAATCCGCTCATATCTGTAGTTGTTGTCAACGATTTTTGAAGGACGATTCTTTTTGGGAGTAAAGCCAAATGCATAATCCAGGCAGTCCATCACAAGGCTCTTTCCGGTATTGGAGGGACCAAGAATAAAATTCAAACCCGGCTTAAAGTCAATTACTGTTGTTTTGTGTCCTCCGCCGGACACGGTGAGTTTATCAATATAGAACCTATTCATGTCTGACCTCCTGCAATGATTGAATAGTGAGCCTGTTGATTTCCTTCAACATGGCAGCCGCATTTGCTTTATCAAATCTATCGGCCACGGATTGAACTGCGAGAATGTATTCCTTGGCATACCCACTTGTAAGTTTAGAGCATATCATTTTACCTGCTTCCAGGAGTGAGTACCTGTATCCACTCGAAGTAAGATATAGCCTAACATAACCATCCAGCACGAGATTTTTCAAAGCCGAAGAAACCATCTGCTTTCTTGCAGGAAACTCGCTATATCTGTAGTTGCTATATCCGTGAAGGTTCTCGTCCATCAATCCAAAATCCGCGGCATAAACAGCTATAAAATCAATCGCTCCTATTTGCTGTTCGTCTAATTTCGCAGGCGCGAGTTCATTCAGCATCAGAAGGATACGGAGAGATATTTCAAAGGTAGAGCCGATGGCTGATTCATTCATTGCTTCTTTCCTCTCCTTATCCATGTCAGTTTTCCATCATTAACGAGGTGGTGACATACACCTTTTTTGATTTTTCCGCTTATCCAATAAGGTGAGGCACTGAGAATATAATTTGTGACTGGGGCGATAACTGCTTGCTCCATAACGGCAAGCATTCGTTCATATCCATTCGGGTGTGTACGCCTTGCTGTGTCCTTTACACCGTTATAGGTTTCATCTTTTAATACATCGAATTGCCCTGTCAGGCTACTCCCTTTTAACTCTAATACACCACGTCGAATTGTTTCTGCAGCGTAGAAATCAATGCGGCGGTCTTCCAAGTCATCAGAGTAATCAGGAAATGAGGAAAGGTCATCTTTCGAAAAAGGATCCATCCCCTCTGCATCGCCGTATGCCAGACACAGTTCATCAATATATTTTTGCTCATCTTGAGTCGCTACCTTCGGAACCGGCACATTTGTCGGTCGTGGTAGCGACTTTATTTTTTTCTGGATGTCATCAATCAGCTTTAAATCAATCTCTGCTTCCTGTGCTGTTTGGGTGGTAGGAGTAGAGTTGATGATGTCCAAGACTATGCTCTCGAATATATCAGCACAGGCGGTTGAAGGATCATCGCTGGCAATGCTAAGGCTATCCAGCAATGCTACGACATTGTCGTAGGAGTCGGACTCGTCCATTCTTTCCCATACCCAATTCGAGAATTTGCTTTTGTCACGATGGTCGTAAAGGTACTGTGCGTCTTTAGGCTGAATCGTGCGGTCACCTTTTATGTAGCGGTATTTTGTGTCAGGTTTTCGCTTCAACAGTTTGCAGGAATCCATAGCGGCATCTTGTACGAAGTTGCCGACAAGTTCTGTGAAATATTCATGTTCAGATTTGCCGAACGAAATGAACGGCAAAAGATTTGAAGCATATTCGGAAAACGTCATGCGCTATTTGCCTCCTGTCTAAATTTAACCTTTGTCCGGGAGTGTCCGTCTAGTCCGCTTTTCAAAAAGACAGCTTTGCTAAACTGGTATATGTAAGGCGGGCTGATAGGGAATAGTAGTCAAATTCTGAACTTGACGTTTGGGCAAGGACAGAGTGTATAAAAATATTATATTACACTCGAAACGCAATTTCTACATTTTTTGTAAATTTTCATTTGGCAAACACATAGAAAAATTTGCGAATGCAAAAAATCAGTTTTTCTTACAGAGTAAATTTTGATGAAAGAGAGGTGGATGAGATGACGAAAAACAGTAAGCAAACTTCAAAGTCTGTAGCTACAAAAGCAAGCAGGATTTTGAAGGACGGGCGCTATAGTAAAGACTCTAAGTCTGTTGCCGGGAGTGCCTTGGCTCAGACCAAGCCCAGAAAGAAAAAGTAAGGTCATCATTTGATGGGCAGTGACAGATTAACTAATCAGGCTGCCCATCCCCTTCGGGAGGGGAACTACCAAATCAAATCTCTTAGTCCGAACAGCGCTATAAGGACGGCGGGATGCATAAGAGTTCGGAACGCAGCGATGACGGTTGCGTGTGGAACGAAGATGCACCCACTGTAGTTTCGTGCGCTTTTTTTGGTTATCGGAGCCTGTGGTCATCTTCAACCACAGGCTCTTTTTGTGTTTCTCCGTACTGCTCGGACGGAAACAAAAACTTTTCTGTGAGAAGGAGAAGAAATATACATCTGATGCACGCAAGTGGATAGAGTTAATGTCCGTGCAATTGATGATATGCGATTCATCATGGGAAATGGAAAATGCCTAACCTTATATATTCTCCGTTTGGAAAATAAAAAACGCAGAAAAAGAGGATGGAGATTGGGCGAATAAAGAGAAAGAAGAAATAGGAAAAAAATTCAGAAAGATTTTCAAACCGGAAATTACCGTTCCTATTTGAATTTTATATTCCTATCAGACGAGGACGAAAGGAGGTGAAAAGCCGTGAGTGCAAATGAAAGAAGGGCGGAGATCATGAGAATCATGGTCGCGCGAAGACAGGAAAATATGCAGGCCTTAGCAGCCGAACTAGGAGTGACGGACAGGACAATCCGAAATGACATTCTTGTACTCACGGCTGAGTATCCTCTGGAAACTTCAAGAGGTAACGGAGGCGGCGTCCGTATCGCCGACTGGTATCACCCGCATAAGAATATTCTGTCACAAGAGCAGATTTCCGTTTTGGAACAGCTTATGGATAAAGCTGGTGATGAACAGAAAAGGGTGTTGGATCAGATGCTCCGTGAATACGGCTCTAACAGATATGTTCCTTCTGTCTAGGACAAGCCGGATGACGATCCGGCGGTCAGGCGTTTATTGACGAGTACCCCACGGCCATGAGAGCCGAATGCGAAAGGATGATTTATTATGCGAAAAATTTTTATCTGCTCCCCATATCGGGGAAACATCGAGGAGAACATGAAAAAGGCAAAATTCTACGGGAAGATTGTCATTGGGACAGGGAGAATCCCTGTGATCCCGCATCTCTATTTTCCAACATTCCTCGATGAGAATAATCCCAACGAGAGAATGACGGGCATTGAGATGGGCTTGGAACTGATGGAATCCTGTGATGAGGTGTATGTATTCGGATTCGACATTACGGAGGGGATGAAGTTTGAGCTTGACCATGCCAGAAAGAAAAAGAAACCTGTCCGGCTTTATGATGAAAGATTCAATGCGATAAATGTCAGGACACTTCCGATTGATGAACGTGCCACACCGGAATACCGCATGGCGGTTCAAGGGCTGAGACTGGAATAAAGGAGGAGAAGATTTATGAATGAAGGATTAATGAAGATGGCGGAAGGATATGAGATGATCGCCGCCGGAATCCGGCAGATGATTTCAGAAGGCAGGGGCGTGCCGGAGAGAACATGGAAAGCGCCTGAAAAGAAGGAAACTGCGGAAGCGGTAGTTCCCAAAGAGACAGCAAAAGATGAGCCGCAGATTGACAGAAAAACAGTCCGCGCCTTCTTGACGGAAAAATCCAGAGCCGGGAAAACGTCAGAGGTCAAGAACCTCATTACCGAGTTTGGATACCGTAAGCTGTCGGATGTGCCGGATGAGAAACTTGGCGCGCTGTACCAGAAAGCGCAGGCACTCTGATGGGCGCGCATGCAAGGTTTTCCCCATCGTCCGGCAGGCGGTATTTAAGCTGCCCGCCGTCCCTTAAGCTGGAAGAGCAGTTTGCGGATGAGCAGTCCCCGTATGCGGCGGAGGGGACTGCCGGACATGAGATGGCGGAATACCTTATCAAAAAACATCTGAAGAAAAGGACCAAGCGGCCTGTCTCTGATTATTATTCGGATGAACTGATGGAAGCGGTAGAGGATTACGCTGCCTATGGTATTGAACAGATTGAGACGGCTAGGAAGGAATGCCCCGATCCGTATGTTGGCGTGGAACTGAAGGTGGATTTGAGCAGCCGTGTAGAAGGGTGCTTCGGAACGGCAGACCTTGTGGTTGTGGATTCCCAGAAAATCCATATTATCGATCTGAAACTCGGCAAGGGCGTCATGGTGGAAGCGGAAGAGAATGTACAGCTTATGATTTATGGGCTTGGAGTCCTTGATATGCTGTCCTGCCTGTATGATATCGACACGGTGGAGCTGACCATTGTGCAGCCGAGACTGCAGCATCTCTCCACATGGGAGATTTCCGCAGAAGCGCTTTTGAAATGGGGAAGCGAGGTATTTGAAACCGGGGCGAGAAAGGCCCTTGCCGGGGAAGGCGAATACGCTGCCGGGGATCACTGCCGGTTCTGCAAGGCGAGGTTTACCTGCCGGGAGAGGGCGAATGAGTATCTGCGACTGGCGCAGATGGAGTTTCGGGAAGCCCCGCTTCTGTCAGAGGAAGAAATCGCAGAGGTGCTTACCAAAGCGGACGCTTTGAAAAAGTGGGCGGAGGAAATTTACACCTATGCTCAGAATGAAGAGGTTGTGAACCATAAGAAATGGCCGGGATTCAAGCTGGTGCTTGGGCGGAGCAACCGCAGATATACGGATGAGGAGGACGCGGCGAATGCGGCAAAGGCAGCCGGGTATACGGATATCTTCAAATCTTCGCTGATCGGCATCACGGAGATGGAGAAGCTGATGGGGAAAAAGAAGTTTGCTGAAATCCTCGGAGCTTTCGTGTATAAGCCAGAGGGCAAGGTCACGCTGGTGCCGGAATCAGATAAACGGGAAGCAGTCAATGTATCAACCGCAAAAGCGGATTTTAAGGAGGACTAAGTGATGAGTACAGAAAATAGAACCAAAGTAATTGTTCCATGCAGGCTTTCCTACGCGCATTTGTGGGAGCCGGATTCCGTCAACGGCAGCGAGCCGAAGTATTCGGTATCCTGCATTATCGACAAGAAGGATAAGGATACGATTGCCAAGATCAGGAAGGCGGTTGAAATTGCAAAGGAAGAAGGCAAAGGAAAATGGGGCAGCAAGATACCTGCCAATCTGAAAATGCCTTTGAGGGACGGCGATTCGGACAGGGCGGAGGACGAGGCTTATGCGGGGAGCATGTTCCTGAATGCCAATTCCAAACAGGCGCCGCAGATCGTGGACAGACAGGTGCAGCCGATCCTTGACCAGAGCGAGGTGTACAGCGGGTGTTACGGCAGGGTTTCCATTACCTTTTATGCCTATAATTCCAACGGCAACAAGGGTATTGCAGCCGGGCTTGGCAATGTCCAGAAATTAAGGGACGGGGAGCCGCTGGGTTCCAGAGCCAATGCGAAGGATGAGTTTGAAGCGGTGGATGACGGCGAGGATGATTTCCTCTCCTAAAAGAAACGGGACGGGCGGCAGGAACGCCGCCCTATACATAAAGGAGGTTTTGGGATTGGAACGGTGGAAAGACATAGAAGGAATGGAAGGAAGATACCAGATCAGCGACCAAGGCAGAATCCGCTGTATGCCGCGCTATGTGAAGTGCCGGGGCAGTTCTGTACGGCGGCTCCCGATGAAGGTGTTGGAACTGAAATATGACGAGGTGCTTCAGATCAAAAGGATGCTTGCTGGCGGCGTCCATCCGTATGAAATTGCGGAGAAAATGGGGATTTCAAGGAAGATGGTCAGCAAAATCAAGTCGGGGAGGTCGTATGCATGGCTGAACTGATGGCGATTGATATTGAAACCTATTCGGATGTTTCCCTGCCGGACTGCGGGGTACACCGTTATGCGTCATCCCCACAGTTTGAAATCCTGCTGTTTGCATACAGCATTGATGACGGGGAGATTGCGGTGGTTGACCTTGCTTCCGGGGAGGAGATGCCGGAGGAGGTCATGGAGTGCCTGAAAGATGATGCGGTCATCAAGACGGCGTTCAACGCTGCCTTTGAGCGGACCTGCATCAACCGTTTTTTCTATCTGAATCTGCAGCCGGAGAGTTGGCGTTGCACCGCTGTTCAGGCTTCCATGCTTTCCTTGCCGTTATCGCTGGAGGGCGTGGGGGAAGCGCTGAAGTTGGATAAAAAGAAAATGACGGAGGGGAAGGAACTGATCCGCTATTTCTGTATCCCCTGCAAACCGACCAAGAGCAACGGCGGCAGGACAAGGAACCTGCCGGCCCATGCGCCGGAGAAGTGGGAACTGTTCAAAACCTACTGCATCCGGGATGTGGCGGTGGAGATGCAGATTAGGAAAAAGCTGCAGAAGTTCCCGATCCCCGATAAGGAGCAGGAGCTTTACTGTATGGACCAGCGTATCAATGACCGGGGCATTTTGGTAGACCGGGAGCTGATCACCCATGCGGCGGCCTGTGACCTTCTATATAAGGAAGCTGCTTCCAAGAGGGCGTATGAACTGTCAGGTCTTAAAAATCCCAACAGTATACCGCAGCTCAAGGCGTGGCTTCAGGAGAAAGGAGTCGAGGCTGGTTCCCTTGCCAAAGCAGCAGTGGAGGAACTGGTGGAAAAAAATGAGGGCGAGGTGTCGGAAATGATGAAGCTGCGCCTTGCCATGTCCAAGACTTCCATTAAGAAATATGAGGCGATGGAACGTTCGGTCTGCACAGATGGAAGGGTACACGGGCTTCTGCAGTTCTATGGGGCAAATCGGACAGGGAGATGGGCGGGCCGGCTCGTGCAGATCCACAACCTCCCGCAGAACCATATGGAGGATCTGGAGCTTGCGCGCTCCCTTGTGAAGGAAGGGCGGTATGACCTCATCGAATTATTATACGATTCCACGCCGGAGGTGCTGTCGGAACTGATCCGTACCGCATTTGTGGCAAAGGAAGGGTGCCGCTTCATTGTCAGCGATTTCTCCGCCATCGAAGCGAGGGTAATGGGATACCTTGCCGGGGAGGGATGGGTCATGGAGGAATTCCGGGGAGCCGGAAAAATCTATGAGCAGACGGCGGCAAAGATGTTCCATATCCCTATAGAGGATATCACGAAAGGAAGCCCGTACCGGGCGAGAGGAAAGGTGGCATCGCTTGCCTGCCAGTACGGAGGCGCGGAAGGGGCGCTCATCAGCATGGGGGCTTTGAATTTCGTGGAGGAATCGGAACTGAAAGGGCTGGTGCAGTCTTGGCGGAGCGCCAACCCGCATATCGTGAATTTCTGGTATGAGATTGACGGCGCGGTCAAGGCGGCGGTTAAGGAGCATAAGGCGTCTGCAGTAGGAAAGGTGCATGTGTTCTACCAGTCAGGGACGCTGATGATCCGGCTCCCGTCCGGGAGGGTGCTTTCCTATGTGCGCCCCCGGATGACGGTCAACCGTTTCGGCTCGGAAAGCGTCTGCTATGAGGGCGTGGGAATGAACAAAAAATGGAGCCGGGTGGAATCCTACGGTGCGAAATTTTGTGAGAACATCGTTCAGGCGATGGCAAGGGATCTGCTGGCGGAGGCAATGCTCCGGCTGGAAAAAGCGGGGCTTCCCATTGTCTGCCATGTCCATGATGAAGTAGTGCTGGAAGTGCCGGAAGGTGTTTCCAGTGTGGAGGAAGTAAATGGGATCATGTCGGTCTGCCCGTCATGGTGCGAGGGGCTTCCGCTTAAGGCGGCGGGATTTGAAAGCCCGTTTTATAAAAAGGATTAGAGGGTGTCTGTTTTGTCAGGGAAAAACCGGGAGGGGTATCCGGACCCGACAGCCAATACCGCTGTCGGCAGGGTAATCCGCACAGAGAAGAAAAAGAAGAAGGAGGCGGCGAAGAATGTTCGTATCAGTCGGAAACTCAAGGATGGAAAAGAAATTCAACGGGCAGGAAATGACGTATGAAGAGTTTGCCAAGCGGCTGTCGCAGACCACTTATACCGCAGAGACGATGGAGCAGTACCGGAAGATGCCGAAGGGGGAGCAGGATAATGTCAAGGATGTGGGCGGTTTCGTGTTGGGGAAGCTGAAAGGCGGCAGGAGGAAGAAGGACTGCGTCATTTCCCGGTCTGCCGTCACGCTGGATATGGATTATGGGACGGAAGGCATCCTTGATGAGATTGAGATGTTTTTTGACATGAAGATGATCGCCTATTCTACCCATAAGCATACCCCGAAGAAACCGAGGCTCCGTCTCATCATTTTCCTTGCAAGGGAAGTCACGCCTGATGAGTACGGTGCGGTAAGCAGGATGCTGGCGGACGACATCGGGATTGAATTATTCGATGATTCCACCTATGAGCCTTCCAGACTGATGTACTGGCCGAGTACCTCAAGCGATGGGGAATATGTGTTCCGGGAATTGGGCGGCAGGATCGTAGAGCCGGATGAGGTGCTGTCAAGGTACAGGGACTGGCATGATGTGTCCTCATGGCCAGTAAGCCATAGGCAGAGTGCGGTGGTGCGGAAGGACATGAAGCAGCAGGCTGATCCGCTTTCCAAGGAAGGGCTGATCGGGGCGTTCAACCGTACCTACAGCATTACGAATGCAATTGAAAAATTCCTGCCGGATGTGTACCGCCCGTCAAGTGCCATTCATGGGAGGTACGATTATATCCCGGCGGATTCGGCGGCGGGCGTGGTCATTTATGACGGACTGTTCGCATACAGCCACCATGCCACCGATCCCTGCTGCGGAAAGCTGATGAATGCGTTTGATGTGGTCAGGCTCCATAAATTCGGTGAGAAAGATGCCCGCGCCGCAGAAGGGACGGAAGCCGGGAAGCTGCCATCCTTTAAAGCGATGCAGGAGTTTGCCGCGCAGGATGAACAGGTAAAAGCGACACTGGCAAGGGAAAGGCAGGAGCTGGCGGCGGCAGAATTCTCTGAAACGGAAGAGGACTGGCAGAGCCGCCTTGTGATTGACCGCCGGGGGAATATCAAGGACAGCCTGCAGAATATCGCGTTGATTATCCGCAACGATGAAAATTTTAAAAATGTAGTCTACAACGAATTCAAAGATACCATTGACGTGATCGGCACTTTGCCGTGGAAGCAGGTCAAGCCGGGATGGAACGATTCTGACCTTGCCAATGCGAAGGTGTACTTCGAGAGGGTATACGGGATCTGGTCCCCGGCGAAATTTAAGGATGCCCTGCTTGCGGTGGTGTCTTCCGACAGGCTGTATCATCCCATCAAAGAATATTTTTCCGGTTTGGAGTGGGATGGGACAGAGCGAGTGGATACCTTACTCATTGATTATTTCGGCGCAGCGGATACGCCGTACACGAGGGCGGTCATCCGCAAGACGCTTGTCGCAGCGGTAGCACGTATTTATGAACCGGGAATAAAATTTGATTCCATCCTCGTGCTGAACGGCCCGCAGGGGATGGGAAAATCCACGTTTTTCTCCCTGCTGGGGAAGCAATGGTTTTCCGATTCCCTCTCCATTTCTGACATGAGGGATAAGACCGCCGCTGAGAAGCTGCTCGGCAACTGGATACTGGAGATTTCCGAGATGAGCGGCATCCGCAAGACCGAGGTGGAGGTCGTGAAGTCCTTTGTCACAAGGCAGGATGACAAGTTCCGTCAGGCATACGGCGTGAACGTGGAGTCCCATCCGAGGAAATGCGTCATTGTCGGTAGCACGAACTCGGAGGGCGGGTTCCTGCGTGATGTGACGGGAAACCGGAGGTTCTGGCCGGTCCATGTTCCGGGGACAGGGAAGTTCCATCCGTGGGAGCTGGACTGCGTGGACCAAGTGTGGGCGGAAGCAATCCATCTGTACAAAGAAGGCGAGGAGCTGTTCTTAAAAGGACGGGAAGCAGAGGAAGCCTATAAAATGCAGCAGGAAGCAATGGAGTCCGATGACCGGGAGGGCATCGTGGCGGATTACCTTGAACGCCTCCTGCCGGATAACTGGAATGCGATGGATATCTACCAGAGGAGGGCATTCTTGGGCGGCGGGGAATTTGAAACCGAGGGGATCACGGGGACTCTCAGGCGAGAGCGCGTATGCTGCATGGAGATATGGGTGGAGTGCTTCGGCAAGGAACGGCAGAATCTCCGAAAAACGGATTCTTATGAAATCGAGGGCATTATCAATAAGATCGGCGGCTGGAAAAAATATGACGCCAACAGCACGGGGAAGACGAAGGTCCCTTTATACGGAGTGCAGAAAACATTTGTAAGGGTAACTTCGGAAACTGTATGAGAGGTTGCCTACGGTTTCCCAAATAGGAATGGGCAACGCTAGTGGGAAACCGTGCTGGCACCTTGCAGAATAAGGGCTTTCGGGTTTCGGTTTCCCAATTTCCCATAAAGATTAGTTGGGATAAAAAAATAAAGATAAAAAAGGCAAGCGCAGGCGTATATGCGCGTAAAGGATAAAACGCATTGGGCAACCGCAATCGGCAAAGGAGGTAAAAGCCATGTTAGAAAGAGTGATCGAGAGCCGTCTGAGGCAGGAAGCAAAGAAACGCGGGGGCATGGCGCTGAAATTCGTATCGCCGGGCATGAATGGGGTGCCGGACCGCATCGTCCTCCTGCCGGGCGGGAAGATGGCATTTGTGGAATTGAAGGCTCCGGGGAAAGTGCCGAGGGCGCTGCAGGAAAAAAGGATCGGACAGCTTAGGCAGTTAGGTTTTCTGGTTTATGTGCTGGACAGTACAGAAAGGATTGGAGGGATTTTGGATGAAATACAAACCGCATGATTATCAGCAGTACGCCACGGATTTTATACTGGGGCATCCGGTAAGCTGCCTCATACTGGATATGGGGCTTGGCAAGACGGTAATCACACTGACCGCCCTATGGCTTCTGCTGTTTGATTATTTTGAGGTCAGCAGGATTCTGATCATTGCTCCGAAGCGCGTGGCGGAGAACACTTGGCCGGCGGAGATCACAAAATGGGAGCATCTGGCGGGGCTTGAATTTTCCATAGCGATGGGGACGGCGGAGCAGAGACGGGAGGCTCTTGAACGGAAAGCGGATATTTACATCATCGGGAGAGACAATGTGGCATGGCTTGTGGAGCAGTCATTATTTTCGTTTGACATGGTCGTGATTGATGAACTGTCCAGTTTCAAATCCCCGAAGTCGCAGAGGTTTAAGGCACTGAAGAAAGTAAGGCCGATGGCAAAGCGGGCGGTGGGACTGACAGGGACGCCGGGGAATCCGATGGACTTGTGGGCGGAAATCGGAATCCTTGATATGGGGCGGAGGCTTGGAAGGTATATTGGCGGATACCGTGACCGTTTCTTCGTGCCGGATAAGAGGAACCGGGAAATCATTTATTCCTATAAGCCGAGGGAAGGCGCGGAGGAAAAAATCTATGAGCTGATTTCCGATATCAGCATTTCCATGAAAGCGGCGGACCATCTGAAAATGCCGGAGCTGGTCAGCAGACGGGTAGAGGTCAGAATGTCAGAGAAGGAAAAAGCCCTCTATGACAAAATGGAGCAGGACATGGTTCTTCAGTTCGGTGAGGGGAAAGATATTGATGCGGTCAATGCCGCTTCCTTAAGCAATAAACTGCAACAGATGGCAAACGGTGCGGTGTATGACGAATCCGGAAACGTGCAAACCATCCATGACAGGAAGCTGGATGCTCTGGAAGATCTGATCGAAGCCGCCAACGGCAGGCCGCTGCTCGTAGCATACTGGTATAAGCATGACAGGGAAAGGATTTCCAAGCGTTTTCCAGTTCGGAGTATTGATACGAAAAAGGACATTGAGGATTGGAACACCGGAAAGATACCTGTTGCGCTGATCCACCCGGCATCGGCAGGGCATGGATTGAATCTGCAGGAGGGCGGGAGTTGTATCGTGTGGTTTTCACAGATATGGTCGCTGGAACTGTACCAGCAGTTAAACGCAAGGCTCTACAGGCAGGGACAGAAACAGACCGTAGTCCTTCAGCATCTGGTCACGGAGGGGACAGTGGACGAGGATATCCTCCGGGCATTGGAGAAAAAGGATAATACGCAGGAGGCAATGATACATGCGGTCAGGGCAAGGATTGGAGGTGCGGCGGATGACAGCGGAAACGATGATGAAGGAATATAGGAGCCTGAAGAGGGGGCTGTCCGTGACAGGGTTCCAGCTCCAGAGGTTTGAGGGGATCAGCGAAAGCGAGATGATCGAATCCATGCTGTATTCCCACCACGAGGGAGAACGGGTGCAGACCAGCACACTTTCCGATAAAACGGCAGGCATTGCGGTCAATTACAGGAAAATCATGGATCGGGAGAATGACGGGTGGTACCAGTATCTTTTCAACCGTTACCTGTACCTTTCGGAAGAGATTGATTTTTTTGAAAGAAGCGTGTCGGCGCTTTCCGGGCAGCTTCCGGGCGTGGTCATGGATTTAGTGGAAGGGGAACTGACATGGGAGAACATAGCGGCAAAGTACCATGTCAGCACTGCCATGATTGCAAAGTATAAAAAGAAAGCGGCGGTGGAACTGGAAAAGATGTATGGATTTAGGGATAAACAGGTGGAAGCCTATGTCTTGGGATAGGAGGGCGGCAGTTATGTGTATGCGCGGAGACATATTTTTTGTAGATTTTGGAGATCATGGCAATTCCCATAAGCAGAGCGGCATCCGTCCCGCTGTTATCGTAAGCAATAATAGGAATAACCGGAATTCCCCGGTGGTGACGGTAGTCCCGCTGTCGGCAAGGGTATGGAAAAAGAAGTACCTTCCCACCCACGTGCAGATACCGCTTAGTAAGAGCGTGGGGTTGGATAAGCCGAGTATGGCGCTGGCGGAACAGGTGGAAACACTGGATAAGGCCAAGCTGGGGGAGAAGATAGGGAAGATTACGGATTCCGTGCTTATGGATGCGATTACCGTGGCGCTTCAGATACAGATCGGGGTTTATGAAGAATACAATTAGGGGCAGTCAGGGATGGCTGTCCCTTTGCCGTGTCCCCCTTTAGCGGAGAAATGGTTAGTCAAAGGTTAGTTAATGGTTAGTTAAGAGTTAGTTGTTTTGCATGGGATTCCGTGGTACGATTAAGCTGGCAAAAATGGATGGGAGCAGAGATGCTCCTATTTTTTTGCCTGCGGCAGCGGCTTTCCAATCCTTTCACGCTGCCGCGATATATAGAAGGGAGGTGGCGGAATGCCGAGAAAACCAAAGAAACCGTGTAAGCATCCCGGCTGTCCGAAACTGACGGACGGGAATTACTGTGAGGAGCATGAAGCCCTGCACCGTGGGGAACGGGAGAGCGCAGGGAAGCGAGGTTACAATAAGAAGTGGCAGAAGGCGAGGGCGAGGTATTTAAAAGAACATCCGCTGTGCGTGGAGTGTATGAAGAACGGCAAGGCTGTTACGGCAACCGTCGTGGACCATATCACGCCGCACCGCGGCAATCCGATTCTCTTTTGGGATGAGGGGAACTGGCAGAGCCTCTGCAAGCCGTGCCATGATAAGAAAACGTGGAACGAGGATGCTAATCCCGTGTATCATTTCTGACGGGGGTGGGGGATTTGAAATCTCCACAGGGCGGTCTACGGAAGACCGATGGCCCCCTCTGCGTGAATTTTCGCAGAATTAAACAGGGGGGATAGGAAAGGCGGCAAGATAATTTCGCAAAATGGTTTTATTACATGACAAAAGGGAGTCTTTCTTTTGCCATATTATAAGGAAAATGTGGATTTTAAAGGTCAAAAAGCAGTGTAAAAAAGCTGTTTTTTGGCCTTTTATTGTGCAGGAAAGGAGATGGGCAGCAGATGACGGATGCACAGGCAAGGCAGATACAGGAAATGCGGATGAAGGGCAGCGGCTATAAGGCGATTGGTGCAGCCATCGGACTGTCCCGTGATATTGTAAGGAATTATTGTAAAAAACATAACCTCGCCGGATATGGCGCAGTGGTTTCCAAAAACAGGAAGATCATGGAGGACGGAAAAGAGGTATGCCATTTCTGCGGGAATGTGATTACGCAGCCGAAGACCGGAAGACCGAGACGCTTCTGCTCAGAAAAATGCAGGAGGGAATGGTGGAAGGCGCACCCGGAGGCAATGAACAAAAGCGAATCCGCTTCCTATGAGCTGACATGCCAGCATTGCGGAAAAACATTCATTTCCTACGGGAATAAGAACAGGAAGTACTGCAGCCGGGCGTGCTACATCCAGTACAGGTTTTTGAAGGAGGACGAAGATGAAATTCCAATGTTTTAGAATTGCTGACCTTATCCCGGCAGCGTACAATCCGCGGAAAAAGCTGAAACCCGGCGATAAAGAATATGAAAAGATAAAGAAGTCCATTCAGGAATTCGGTTATGTCGAGCCGATCATCATCAACGCAGACAAGACCATTATCGGCGGACACCAGCGGGCAACCGTGCTTTCTGATCTTGGGTATGACGAGGTGGAATGTATCGTTGTCGATATCGACAAGACGAAGGAGAAAGCGCTGAATGTCGCGCTGAATAAAATCACGGGCGAATGGAATAAGGAACTGCTGGCAGACCTTATCAAAGATCTGGAAAATTCGGACTTTGATGTAGCAGTTACAGGTTTTGAGCCGCCGGAGATCGAGCAGCTTTTTAATTCCGTCCATGACAAGAAGGTCAGGGAAGATGACTTTGATGTGGAGACGGAATTGAAGAAACCAGTCATGGCAAAATCCGGGGATGTGTGGCTGTTGGGGAAGCACCGTGTCGTATGCGGAGATTCCATCCTGCCGGAAACCTACGATGTGCTGATGGACGGACGGAAAGCCAACCTTGTCCTGACCGATCCGCCTTACAATGTAAATGTAGAGGAAACCGCCGGGAAGATCAAAAATGACAATATGGCGGATGCGGATTTTTACCAGTTCCTTTTCGCGGCTTTTGTTAACATGGAACAGTCGATGGAGCAGGATGCTTCCATTTATGTATTCCATGCCGACACGGAAGGGCTGAACTTCCGCAAAGCGTTTAAGGATGCCGGATTCTATCTGTCCGGGTGCTGTATCTGGAAGAAGAATGCGCTGGTGCTTGGGCGGAGCCCATACCAGTGGCAGCACGAACCTTGTCTCTTCGGATGGAAGAAAGGCGGGAAGCACCAATGGTACTCAGACCGGAAGCAGACTACGATATGGGAATATGACCGCCCGAAGGCAAGCAAAGACCATCCGACTATGAAGCCTGTGGCGCTGATGTCATATCCGATCCAGAATTCCTGCATGAGCAACTGCATCGTGCTTGACCCGTTCCTCGGTTCCGGCTCCACATTGATCGCCTGTGAGCAGACCAGCCGCATCTGCTATGGCATAGAGCTGGATGAGAAGTTCGTGGACGTCATCGTCAACCGCTACATTGAGCAGAAAGGATCGGCGGGGGATGTGTTCCTTATTAGAGACGGGGAGAAAATTTCATACGGTGATTTTATCAAGGGAGGTACCAGCCATGCGACAGATGACCTTCCTTGATTTGTGTTCGGGAATCGGCGGCTTCCGGCTCGGCCTTGAGCGGGCCGGGCATAAATGCATCGGTTACTGTGAATATGATAAATTTGCAAGGGCTTCCTATGAAGCCATGTATGACACGGAAGGAGAATGGAAAGCGGATGACGTCACAAAACTTAAAAGCGGAGATGTTCCCGATGCGGATGTCTGGTGTTTCGGATTCCCATGCCAAGACATCTCCGTTGCGGGAAAACAGAGGGGACTGGTCGGAAAAAGAAGTGGAATATATTACAACATTATTGACCTCCTCAAAGGCAAAGAAGAAAGTGCTAAGCCCACATACCTTCTCGTTGAAAACGTTAAGAACCTGTTATCGATTAATGCAGGATTCGATTTTGCCTCCGTTCTCTCTGAAATGGACCAAGCAGGGTATGACTGTCGGTGGGCGGTGCTTAATTCCAAAAATTTTGGGGTGCCGCAGAACAGAGAGCGCGTGTTCATTATCGCAAATCTTAGAAGCAGAGGTGGACGGGAAATATTACCTCTCACCGGAGAAAACGCAGCAGCTCTTGTCAAATTTGTAGACGGGATGCAAGGGTACCGTGTTTACAGCACGGAGGGCATTTCGGCAACGCTTGTCGGAAACGCCGGGGGTATCGGGGCGAAGACCGGGCTTTATTTTATCGACCAGTCCAATACAGCGCCGAAGGTTACGGATACCGCAAGGTGCCTGACCGCAAGGTATACTGCCGGGATGGTCAACCATACAGCTATGAATTCCGCTGTGCTGGAAGTGCATCCGGTGCTTACACCGGAACGGATGGAGAAACGGCAGAACGGAAGGCGGATGAAGGAGGACGGGGAGCCGATGTTTACCCTGACTTCTCAGGACAGGCACGGCGTGTATATCTGTGAAAAGGCAGATAGCCGGGAAGGTTCAGGGAAGAGAGGAACGCTGCTGAAAGGAGGAAGAATCCGGCGGCTTACGCCGAGGGAGTGTTTCCGGCTGCAGGGTTTTCCCGATGAGCTGTATGAAAAAGCGGCGGCGGTCAATTCGGATGCCCAGCTTTACAAGCAGGCTGGAAATGCGGTAACGGCAACGGTGGCGTATGCTGTCGCAATGTCCCTGCCGGAATCACGGGAGCCGGATATTTTCTGATAATATCCAAAGTATCCGCTTGACTATTTGGGGCTTTAGAGTGATTAATGTTACTACCAAAACAAAAGGAGGACAGCGGATATGAAGGAAATTATGACAAACGCTGAAAGCAGAAAAAATGTAGTAAAGGCACTCGCAGAGCATCTTGGGGAAAAGGCGGTTTACGCCGGCCCGCCATCCTTTGCTTACCGGATCGGGAGCATTACGGTAGACCGGGACGGGAAAATCATCCTTGAGGATGAAAGCCGGGTGGAGGAGCTTGAGGCGGTGCTTGCCGCAAATGGATTTTTAGGCGGAAGCGGGGAAGAGCCGGACGCAGAAGCATCTTACACGGGCATCCGGATTCCGGTTGGCGGCTTGGAGACGCAGGGAATCATTAACCTTATGAATATGCTCCACGCAAAGCAGTACTTGATCAATAAGGCAGTTGGGCAGGACGGATTTTCAGTCAGCGACAGCTTAATCACGGATCTGGAAGCGGGGACATTCCAAAATGCCGGGGAAGTGATTGACTTTATTGGAAACCACGGGAGCAGCAATACGGGATTTGCTTTTTTAGAGGACACCATTCTTTTCACGGGATTTCCTTACACTGAGGAGCCTGCAGCAGTGAAAGCCTACACGGTGCTTGCTTCCAAGATGGTGCAGTCGGCGGGAATGCAGAAGCGGATCAGCCCGAAGCCGACCATTGAGGAAAATGAAAAATACTACATGAGGTCTTGGATGGTAAGGATCGGGCTTGGCGGCAAGGATACGAAGGAAGAGAGGACATTTCTCCTTAGCGGATTGAAGGGGCATACGGCTTTCCGGACTCCGGCTGATGAGGAGAAGTGGAAAGCGAACCGCAAAGCAGCAAGGGCTGCTGCGAAGGAAGCGGCAGAAGAAACTGCAGAAGAGACTGCGGCGGAAGCGGAAGAAGAGACTGCAGAGGAGATGACGGAGGAAAAGGCAGAAGAAATTGCAGAGGGGGAAGCGGGATGTTCGGAGTAAGCAGGGAGCTGCTGGCGCGGCTGAGAAACGAGTATCCGCAGGGAACGAAGGTACGGCTCATCCGCTTGGATGACCCGTACCGCAAAATCCCGATGGGGACTATCGGCACGGTGGAATTCGTGGATGATGCGGGGCAGATACATACCCGGTGGCATGGTTACGGATCGCTGCCGCTTATTTATGGGGAAGATGCGTGGGAGAAAGTCAGGGATGAAACAGCGCCATAATATACACAATATCTGCCGGAAAGGTTTGTGTATATTATGAAAAGAATTGACTGGATAAATCCTTCGTTCAGAGCGAATATGTACCTACCGAAAGGGACAAACAAAAAAACGGAGGAATTGCCATGAACGAAAAGATTGCAAGACAGATTGAAGAAATGAAAAAACAGACCATCGGGGTTGAAGTTGAGATGAACAGTATCACAAGAAGCAAGGCAGCAAAACTCGCTGCAAAGTTCTTCGGAACGGGAAAGAGCCAGTATACGGCAGAGCGCAACGGTTACGAAACATGGAGCGCATGGGATTCACAGAGCAGGGAATGGAAATTCCAGAGGGACGTCAGCATTGACGGACCGGATGACGAAAAATGCGAAATGGTTACGCCGATATTGACCTATGCTGACATGGAAACTTTGCAGGAGCTGATCCGGAAGCTCCGCCATGCAGGAGCCAAGAGCGATGCCGGGAGGGGCTGCGGAGTCCACATCCACATCGGGGCGCAGGGACACACGCCGCAGACGCTCCGTAACCTTGCCAACATCATGGCAAGCCATGAAAGGCTGATTGCGGAAGCGCTGAAGCTGGATACTTACCGCATGGACCGCTACTGCCGCACGGTGGACCCGAATTTTCTGGAGCAGTTAAACCGCAGGAAGCCGCAGACGATGGCGCAGCTTGCTGATATCTGGTACACCAGCCACGGTACAGACTGCGGCAGGAGCCGCCATTACAACCGGAGCCGCTACCATATGCTCAATTACCATGCCACCTTTACAAAAGGAACCATCGATTATTCTCTGTATTGAATTATTCGAGGAAGTTGCTAAATGCAGCAAATT